>JGI20166J26741_11617362_pt1 | contig 11533 bp, 4 predicted proteins | sample TergutCu122P5_FD_26741 | JGI IMG/M metagenome (IMG submission 26741) | reverse complement strand
TCAGTGTTGAAACATTGTGCAGCAAATAGAAAGAGACTGTTTCAGCGTTGCCAAACGTAGGTCCATATATATACGACGTTAGCGTTTCTGGCTTTACTAGAAGCTCCATATATATACATTAGTAGCCTAAGGGTTAATAAATGCTACAACGAACCTTATTTTGTCTTTTCTTACATTTTCACCATAATAATTGGAAAGATATCCCGTCTTAAGATACACATGATTTAAGCTCTTGACATTTTGTGGACATCCACTGTTTAGTACATCGTTTGGTATAAGTTTTAAATACACGGGGTTAGCAAAGATACTCAGGGTTCTTCTTAATTTGAAGATCTCATCGAACTCCGGAATAAAATTAAGGGAACCTGTAATGGGATATCCGATAAATCGGCAGACTTTACTATAATGGTATCTGTTATCATATGGCTCAGATAACGCACTTACAGTGTTTGTACATGCAGCGACAGTAGGTCTATGATTTACAGTATGCCAAATAATATATCACAATGATTAGTGTCACTAACACTGGGCGGTATATTCGTGTTAATGTTGGGTGCAGTTCGGTTACCCGAGCTCATTACATGAACTAAATTGTGAGTCCCAACAGGAGTGTTGAGCTGGGGTAAAGTGTTCGCAGCTGATGTGATGGGTTATCTTTATATTTTGTATACCGTGTATTATGTTCATATTAATTGTCTCCGGCCAAATTGAAATTTAATGCACGTGCTGTACATATCACGCAACTTTATATTTTCCTGCACGTTTTTGAGAAGGTCGGCATTATTTTCAGGCAGCCTCATATTTAACTGATGGATTTTCGGCGAATAGACTGGCTGTAAACACGTTCATCATAAATGACCTTAGCGAAATATTGAAAATAGCGCATCAATGAGAAGACCACATTTTACCTACACGTGTTTACAGCGAGTTTATGTGCCAAAAATCACAAAGCTAAATGACACTCCATGAAATTGGCGCTAACGTGCGCCGAAAGGCGTAGGAGGATATAAAGTAACATGATGAGTACAATAGGAGCATTAAATGTTCGTATAGACTGAGACAAAATGATGAGACGGCTGTTTCACCTGCGGTCAGCTTACATCGGTGCTCTCAATAACAGCATTGAGTTTTAAAGCTCGGCTTCATTTCACTGCTACATAGCGTGAATTCTGTGACTGTATTCAACTACCATATCTAACGATGTAAATAAATTATTTACATCGTTAGATATGGTACTTCATTATCCCATTAATGACCGTCGTTTGATGGCAACACCTCGTATTTTCTCGCATGTAACGCGCTCCTGCTTCTCAGACAAATGTATGATAGTGTCTGTCAGTCCTCTGACACAAAAGTAATAGCAGGTGTTTACACTACCAGGTGTCGCTTCACGCAGAAGTGTTACGACTGGTGTAATCTACACGGGTGCACAGTAGAGGGGTGATATTAATGGTAGCAGATGTATGAACGGTCGGTGTCCCTACATGCGGTTCTCTCTGCCGTTGCGGCTTGTATGAGCCACGCTCTTTAGTTTGTACAGAAATCTCTTGTTATCACCTTCCCTAGAGTGAATTTGAACCTTCTTCGATTCCAGCCAGCTTGAAATATTCCTTCTTTGTCTTTCTCACCTCCTGGGTATTCTTAAGTAGTCGTTCTTGTAAATTTGATTCACATGGGAAAAAATCTTTGTTTATAGCCACCACTGTGGCTGCGCCACTTCTTATTGCAGCAGAAATCTGACGTTCTTAGTCATATCATCCATGAACTTGCAGGAACAATGCTTCGCCAGATTGTTCTTAAACTTTGTTCTTGTTTCACAGATGTCAGTGCGAGCATCTTCCACATCCTCGGCTATGTTCAATGCAGATATAGCCACGGGCCACAGTGCCATCGGTGCCTAAAAACTTTCTTATTGTTCTTTGTTCTCATCGATATCGCAGCGAGAATGACCTAAGCCGCGGTAATTTTTCCTCTTGTGATCTCTTTCCTTACTATTGATAAAGCCCTCAAAAGTAGATAAAAATTATATGTACCTCTTGTAATGTTGTGGCTTGATATGGAAGCTGAATGTCCTTCATATGTCCTGTCGAAATAATTCTTAATTCTTACAACATCGGAAGTTTTGGTCTGTCACAAACAAGATGTCTAGATCTAAAATTTGACCGAGGCACACTGAAATATGTAGCATTATTTTTGCGCGGTACTGAGCGCCCTCGTCGTATTAATATGTCTGCGACGTACGCTGAAGTATGACAGCTAACTCTTGAACATTATTAACACACTTATCACAAGACTCCCCATCGTCTCTAGCCTTAACTGGTGATACGACAGCTAGGGCGCAAAATACGATTAATTAAACACTTCGCAATAACAATGGATCACAGTGCCAATTATTCATAGCGTGCCTCAGACAAAATACTAAACATTTATTACGATATAGATAAATACATTCTGAAAATTGAAGTCAGCCATTTCACCTATTACGTTACGTATTTTAATAATGTGTGTTCCTCATTCTCGAAGCGACTACATTCTAAACCGTTTACTCTCGGTAAGTCCATCACGAGAAACATAGGGCCAATATGGCTACTAACACTGGAGGGGGAGGCGCACAATTACATGGGTATTGGAACTAATATTACCCTGCTTTGCGTCACGTAAACTTCTTTTTTATTTTTTTGTCTTTACGCCATCCAAATAATTGTTTGAAAACATTTCTTTTTTGTTATTTGCACCGCTTCAACTCAGTAGCCGACTGTTGTAATGTTCGCCTTACGCGGGATATCTTAGTACTTCGGACGCTACAATTGGCCGGATATAAGTGGGTTCATCGAACACACGAAACTAGAGCTTGGGTTGCAACCGCCATCTTAACTCTCACCGCTTTATTGACATCCAGCCTTTTTTTGAGATACACAGTACTACCAACCCTTACATAAGTACGCTTTATGACAATAATACTATTATTAAGTGGAAAAAGTATTGCAGGTGCAATTTGTGCCTTGCACCCCCCTTCCTCCCACAGATTACGCTAATGCAAATGGGAAACGAATTAGTATAAATGAAACAATGCGGCGAGAAACAGGGCCACCCAACTTAAGCGAACATTTTTATATACATGATTCTTACCACTACAGGTAAATCACGAGCTCTAGAACATAATATTTGAAAGGAGAATGGTAGGAACACGTCTATTTAACTTCTTAAACTGTGCTCTTCTTTCACAGATGTCGGTACGAGCTTCTTCCACATCCTCAGCTATGTTAAAAGACTATGCAGATTTCGCCATGGGCCACAGTGCCATCGGTGCCCAAAAAACGTTCTTATTGTGAGTCCCTGATGATGGTTGTTTAAACCAAAACATGTAGGAGCACTTTTAATGTCAGTTTTAACATTCTTTTAGAGCAATCTAATTGTGCATTAGTTGGACAAATAAAATGATAGTATCAAAATGCACAGTCCAACTGTGAAAATTGTAATTTAATAGTTATAAACATCAGTGACATTGTGAATCATTTCCACTAGTGGAAGTGGCAAAAACATTGTATTTTTGAGATTAATTAGAAATTCTGTATTGTCATCATGCTTTTTTTTATCATATACATGAAGAAAAGTATGATCCAGTATTTGTTCAGATACATGTGTTTATCATCTGTGTGCATACAAAGCTTAACAAGTCATCATAACAAACGTGACAGCTAAATTTCGGTGGCTGATGTGTTTTAGATTAAAGAAAACAAAACTTTAAATCTGCAGATTTTGGAATATGTTTTTTAGCACATAATTCAAGGATTTTACATTTAGTAATATGTATTAGTGTTGCTCCCACCTTAGAAATTTGTGAACACGTGTGTTGTTAATACTGATGGTAGGGAATTAAAAATAAAATTTATGTATTTGTTGGGAGAGGGGTGTCAGGCACATGAATTCCCTTCGAAGATCCAACAAAAAAATGGGTTCAGTTTGATATACCCATTCACAGACCTTCCGGAAATAAGTAAGGTTTAGTCACATAATATGTGTGTTACAGTGCCAGAGCTTCAGAATTTGAATTCCCTTTATTTCAGCACCATTTTTTTAATTGTTTGCTGACAACTGGCATGATATTTATCTAAGATGTAAATTCGAAAATAACAGCTCTACAATACTACAGCAGTACACACATGAAGGAACTAAGAAAAATCTTGAAGAAACCATGAAAACTCTTGAAGGAACTAAGGAAAATCTTGAATATCCTAAGGACAATAAATCCAGGTCTCTAGAATGTGGAATGAAAGACATAAGATCCCCTACTAAACCCACTTACAGCTTTCCATCTTTGTAAGTGGGCAATCATTTAGTTACATAAAATATGTGACAGACTAAAGAAGAAACAGTTGTATGATGAAGTCCAGTAATTGAATTGTGTTTTACCTTGTCGGTAACTCATACGTTTAAATATAAACAATAAGATTCAATTAACAACCTTATAATCTTTTTACAACAAATAAACTTATTCTTCAATCCCCCCCCAGCTCCACATTTGGAAGCTCAGGAAACAAGGTAAGTTTTTGACACCAACTTTAAAGATGACATACCCTGGAATTCTCCTTTATGAAGTCAGTAACAATAAACCATCTAAATAAAATGAGAAGGATATTATAATAAACATAGTTATATGTATATCATTTATTATTCTTGATTTCTGTTGCCACTATTTTATATTTATATGCTACAAAACAAAGACTGCAATGCATAAAGATATAGATTTGCCACTGTGTATTTGGATATTTTCTTATTATACACTGCCAAGTATGAGAATATGACTCAGTCTTCCATCGCCGTAAGTTGCTTGCTTTTTCCACAACATGCAGTTTGTTGGACAGTCATCTCAAACTATGATTACCATTTTCTATTAACAAATGTTTGTTGATTTCTTGGTACCCATTAAGGTCAACAGAATAGCAAACAATGATAACTTCATGCTTTTTCCATCATTAGCACTCCTGTTTTCATGAGCTTCGCAGCTTATCATGTGATTACATTTCTAGAGTGAATTCTTAAGCTTAGTATCTGTAAGTAACCAAAAAAAAGTCAAATTCTGTAGAAACGTATGTATGTTAATTTAGTATGGTGTCTGGGTGACATTACATTTAGAATTATTCAGCTTTTCAGATTTCATCAATTATCTTGTGTTCCAAAATAAGGGAGTATAAAAAAAGCAAACACAAAGCTGCACAAAGAGGATCTGTTTCTTACCTCAGGTAAGGGACTGGAGAGACATTTTATTCTCAACTGGGCCTGTTAAAATGAACAGTACTCAGCCCCTGGACAACCAGTACCAATTCAGCTAACACAATTATATGCACCTAAGTTGAAGGCTTTGACAGAATTAATCTTTCACAATATAAACTGGGAGTGGCCATGAAGACCACAAAACTAAGAAAACAAAACTTATACCATCCAGTGGAACAAAAACCCAACCCACAAAACACTAATTACATTAAAAAAAGACATAATTAACATATGTGTCACATGCCTGCTGCTAGTGCCATCTATAAACAAGACAGGCAATGTACATATAACATGACATTGTGGTGCATTCACATAATATTTATACCTCCTTGGCTATCCTAATTGCCTGATACCATATCACTCGAAGAGAGCGCTTTTATGGCGATTTACTGTCGCCAGCAACAATAAAACTTGCTAAGGTCTGAATGTAAAGTACCTGATATTTTTGTCTGCCATTGACCATATATGCAGTTTCATGACAGATTTTCACAGAAGTCCTGAATGTGAAATATCACGGCAATACATCAAGTGGAAGCCGCATTGATATACGTACGTATGTGGACAGAGGGATGGATGAACGATATGACGAAAGTGACAGGCACTTTTCAGGACAAAAAAAAAATGAAATAAATATCATCTAGTGGAACACAAAACCAACCTAAAAATCAATGATTACAGAAGAAAGATAAGATTAAGGTAATAATCAGTCAACAAATTTTGTAGACATCTTGTAATTTTCCAGTGGCCCTACAAACACAACTGAAACTTCAAAAGGTATGTAATAAGAACAGATGTTGTTTGTTACATTATTTGATATACATACTCAAGCAAGGAAGTAGTGCAACTAGGTTGTACTCTTCTTCTAAAGGAATGAGATAGGTGGGATATACACATTGAGCACGTGTGAAATAAATGAAAACCACATGTAGGATTTTGGTTAGATAACTTTAATGGAAGAGCCCATGTGCCCATGTGAGAGACATAGGCAGGTATAGGATATACAAAAACATGGATCATAAACGAATACAGGATGAACTGGACTGAAGTGATGCATTTGACCCCAATCTTTTAACACTACAAGAGATGTGGAAAACCATGTAACACTAACAAATGCACTGTTCTATATAATTTATGCATACTGTCTTTTACATTGTTCCTACATGTTACAGTGTTATCTCACCATCTTCAGGGAGCTGGCACCAAAATTTCTTCAAAGCATACAGCAATAAAATAGGTCACAATAAGCATACATAAATTATGGTATCAACAGTAACCTATTTTATTGCTGTATGCTGTAAAGAAATTTTGGTACCAGCTCCCTGAAATGGTGAGATAATAATGCCAAAACACGTAAGAGCTATGTCAAAAGATAGTAAACAAAAATTATAGAATAGTGCATTTGTTGGTGTTACAAATGTTTTTCACTTTGTCAAAATGCGCGGAATATATAATGTAAGACTGAAAAAGGCACTTGCATATTTTGAAAAGCAGGAATTTCTTGATTGGCTGGCAGATTACCAGCTTGGCAAGTAAAGCTATTTACTGTATCGTGAAAACAGATAATATAAAGAGAGAATGTTGTGATAAAACCAGTTTAAAAAATTTCTTATCATGTTGATCTAACAACACGTGATTCTGATGAAGGTCTGTTACCAGAACACACACACACACACACACACACACACACACATATATATATATAACTGGTTCGGCGCAAGGTATTCAGTGTATAGAAATTCAAGATGAAGAGTTAGCATGTAAAATGACAGTAACTGATAATATTCAGGTAAGAACATTACATTAAAAAATGTCTATATCTCTGCAAAATAATATATACATTTTAGTTTTGGGTACAGAAAATTATATTTAAAAAAACAAATTATAATTAGGAATAATTATACAAAAATTACTGAACAAAGATGTAGGTTAATTCATGTAATGATATTTTGTAACACATTACATTACATAGTATTAAATTATGATAAACAAAATTTTAGACACGTTTGGTTTCTCTTGTGCTATATGGGTAGCAGAAACTGAGTTGCAATGACATCAGTATGGTGCATGCTCCAGAGATTAAGTCTGCATATAAAGTGAAACATCAGAAAAAATTCTGTATAATTCACAATGAAGATACACGAAATGAATCATAAATATTTGCTTCAAATGAAAAAATAAAGCCTTGCAATCAGACCAATGATGCATTTAGCCATTAATACTATAGGAAAGGCCTTGCAAAGGGACCAGTCATGTTGCAGAGCACTTCGCTATTAACAGAATACAAAAAGGTGATGGAAAATAGAGGTTACAATACAGACCGAAATTGAGAGACAATTCAAACAGAAAGATCCCACAAAAAGTGACAGCAGGACAGATCACAAGCAAAATATGATGGGTTACTTAATAACACTGTATTAACTACATAGCTTACATAGTGTCAAAAAGTAATACAAACAGCTGAGCTAGGATGACTGAATGGTTTGGAGAGGAAGGTGACATATTTAAAAGCATTTTCCTTCTTAGCATCAAAATATATTTAGTACATAAAACTTTAAAGGAGAAATAACACTCAAGAATAAGAAATGTAAATAAGTCATGTAATTAAAAAAAATATATCCTAGGAATAGGAGATGGAATCACATACTGGAGAATCGCACTGCAATCCTGGCATGTAAGTGTTACAGATGTGGTTACCATATACACTGGCAAGAGCAAAGAGTAAATTTCACATGTTTTGGTGTTTCTTACTATTTTTGTAGAAGGAAACTGTAAAATTATACATTTATATACACTAGATGGGACTCAGTGTAGGTCTAAGATGCAAATAATTTAACAGAGGAACAAGGACATTACTTCGTTGGTGAATTTATGGTGCTGTACCAACAAGCATGGTGTGACATACAGACAATGAAAAACATAGAAACCAATTACAGTAAGCAGAATTAAGATGTTAAAAAAAAAAAAGACAACAAAATTACAAAGGACACAATTACAACCTTAAATACAGAAAATATTTTAGGTGTTAAACCATTATGAGAAACACAATGAAATTCACAATGTTCAGTTCAGACACATATATCATGTGGGAGACAGTTCATTATTGGCTATCTACATATGTTACATCATTTTCACGCTATTTCTGTGGACACACATAGCTCAATGGTAGCTCAATATCTGATACTGCGCCATCTGAAGAATATAGATCTGAATTAATTCATTGTTTTACTGGAAAAAGGAGGGAGGTAGACAAGATACAGAAGGATAAAGGAGCAAAGGAAAGATGGTGAAGAATGACAATAAGAAAGAAAATGTTCACCAGTGAATTTCAATAGGCCTTTCCACTATTTCATATGAAACAGGAAAACAAAGTCAGAAGAAAGCACAGCACACATTACAACAAGGCTGACAACCTAGAAGAAAATACAGACCAGTGCAGGAAACGGCTATTCAAAATTTGCTGAAATGAAAAAGCTGGAAAATGGAAGACATGAAATTATGGCATGCAAGAAAACATGGAAGAATATACGCAGACTTGGGAAGGAAACATACTGAGAAGAAAACAAGTATTCAGAAATGAAACTCAAATTCAACTGAGAGTTGATAAAAAATGGAGACACTTGGCAACACTTCTACACCATCATGTCAAAGACTCTCAACAAACCAAGTTATGACCACATTTCCAGTCTAACTGAACTTTTCAACACCTGATACGTCAGTTATCAAAGTAAATGTCATTGCACAATGTCTCGAACCACGGACAGTGAAAGAGAGAGATTGAAACAACATGAATACATGGCAAAGGAGATGTTCTAGTTACACCCACTGAGTGTTGATGGTATCAGACTGTCTCCTTATGGTTTGTCTGATTAATGAACTGTGAATGGTGTTCTGCCTTGCACTTCCATATAGGCCATATTATATTATACAAAATATCAAACATAATGATCAAGATAAACACAAAACACAAGTAACACAGACACTAATGCACTACTGTACAGAAGTAAGTATAATGACATACTGACATACTACAAAATTTTTGACTCAAAGGATGGTAATTTATTAGAAATTGTAACTACACAGTCTTGCTCATAATTTAATAACTTTCTTCTACCCTCTTTATTTTACAGGACGAGATTCAGTAATGTAAAATTTACAGCTTCACTCTTACTATGATACTATTCAATCAGATTGCTTGCTTTCATTACTTTCCATCTTAAAGTTAAACAGTTGGTTGTCAGAAGAGGATAAACAAAATGAAAAGCTACAGGATTTGGATCCACAATCTCATGAATCAAAATTACCGCCGTAATATTCCCCACACTCAGAATCTGCAGCTCTGGTAATTATTAGGACAAATTTTACTAGTTAATTTCCATGAATTCAAATGAATTATTAATTCACTTGTAGCAAAACAATTCATCTGTAGATGCCAGATCTGCCCATTACATGTTTCACCATGAAAGAAAGTCATGATTACGTCTATCAACAACTAACATTCTTCAGACTTAAAAACAAATGGCCATGCCGTGGGCTACTAAGCATGGACCGTACAAACAGAGTTTCCTATCATTTAAATGGTCACTTCCCACTCCTTACTCCCAACTTACAATCATTACCCATGCTTGAAATCAGTTACAAAAATTTAAACTTTTCTCTTATTGTCTTCCAATACTTTAAAACATGTATCATAAAAGTTTCATGATTCATATGTATACATAACTTCACACAGATTTAAAAATATGTACATCATGAAATATGCAGCATGTAAAATTCTGTATTTAATTGCAGAACATAATATTAGCCTAAACTAACAGTAATTAAGAATTTGTTGTGCATGAACAATAACAAGATGGCCAGACAAAGATTAATATATACATATTACACCCAAATTTACATTATTTTAACGGTGCCCCCAATGTATCTTAACTATGAACTCTGCTATACGAAATTTTTACTATTAATGCACGGGTTATATTCCAACAATATTTAACAAATAGGTATTCCTAATAAACAGACTTGCGTATGTTATTAACAAAGATCAGGTCTCAATATAACAATTAAGAGTGGGCAGAATATTTATCACATATTTCCTTACTTTTATTAAGTACAGCCCTATATTATTTACAACACATTGCCAGCTTGATATTGCCATCATATTGATCTAGTTATGTACAAAACATATGTTTGATAATGCATACAGAATCAGTTTTGTTTGCAAGTGTGCACAAACCCCCATACCTTCGTAGCAATCATATTGTAGAAAACAAATATTCGTTAAAGAAAAAGCAATGTGCCATTATGCTTTTACACCAAGTCCAAATCGTATGCATGCTGATATATGCCATCTGCTGACCCTTCCCCTTTTACAGTAGACCATTGCTCCAAACCTTCATGAGCTTTACCACATCTGCTGGCATACAGCAACCACAACTTGTGCATCCACAGGTGTTGGAACACATTTTACTTCTGGAGTTTTCAACTCCAGATTATGGGTTGTTTTTAAAGTAATATGCATAAAACATACCACATCTGATTATGGAAAAGGTTGAGTCTCGTCAACTGAAATTCTGTCATGAGAAAGCGTAAGCTTACATGCAAGCATATGCAGCAGATAACTTACTTCCGGCATTGTATTCTCTTCATACAGAAGATGTCAACAAGGTGGAGGCTGTTACTTTAAATGTACACAACCCCATAAAGAAATTTAATGTGTTTATTGTTATTAAAGAACATCTTAACGTTTTAACCATGGTAATGAACTACAAAAACTTTCATGCAAAATGTTTTACACCTTTAAACACTGTCAACAAATTGTATCCAAATATGTGCAGATGTTGCACTAAACTACAAGGCCACAAGAGACCATGGTCTACTGTATAATGTGAATGGCCCATAAGATATCACAAACGATATAAAGATAGAAACTAGACCTCAATATTGAAACAGCAATGCCAAAATTGAAATGACAGACTAATTCATTATGGTCAGATGTTTTCACACACAGTATTGAGTGTGATATTGTACCTGAAGCAATCAGATGTTCCTAGGCATATACTTGGCAAAAATAAAATGTGCTGGACCATCTGCTGAAGCCACAGTGAATGGTCTCACTGTTAATTTCAATATTTTTATTCTCAACTGGGAATCTCAGTGATACTATATGTATTTTATATTTGAGTTTCCGTGCATCACAAGTCTATAATATATAATAAACCAACAAGATGCAACTCTGGCAGTATTGTGTTTATTAACAACTACA
>JGI20166J26741_11617251_pt1 | contig 11533 bp, 12 predicted proteins | sample TergutCu122P5_FD_26741 | JGI IMG/M metagenome (IMG submission 26741) | reverse complement strand
AAAAATAGAATATCGGACAAGCTCTTTTGCACAAAATCGGTCACGCCGATCCTGGCGCGGCCGCCGTCCACAAATGCCCAAACGTCATTTTCATTAAAGTAAAACCCGCTGTCCCTCGGCACCCGAAATACAAATTTATCCTTTTGGTAAGTTTCGTAATGCAGCGCGGCGGGAAAGGCAACGCCGGCCGGCGCTTCCGGTACGGCGACTCGTTCTTTTTCCGCCAGTTCTTGCGCAATCAGAGCCGCTAAACGCTGTTCATTTTCCGCAAGACGCAAACCTTTGGCAATGGCCAGGCCTTTTTCTTTGGCGAAATCTGACACATTGATTTTCTCAGTGATTTTCAGTCCTTTTTCCGCCGCCAGCTTACTGGCGCAACGGGTGGCGCAGCCGTCGATAACCACCAGGGGTAACGCGGCCGCCAGCTGCTCATATTTTGCGGCCGCCACCCGGGAGAAGACCGGGCAAATGATCTCGCTGCCGCTGTCCGCCAAAAGCAGCGCCGCTTCTTTGGAGATACAGCCGGCGCATTTATCCAAGCCGTTGCAGGGCAATACGGCATACTTTTTACTCATCGGCGGCGCCCTCTTTCCTAATTTCTTTGATGTGTTTAATCGTTTCATTTTTATCCTGGAAAGTGAGCGCGTCCAGGCCGCAGGTTTTCGAGCAGGCCCGGCAGAATACCACACAATTGTTTTGGTTTGCCACGTTCAGCTTGCGTGCGGCGTTTTCGTCCACCTCAAACACGTTGTGCGGGCAGAACTTTACACACTCCATACAGTAATTGCATTTATCATAGTCAATGAGAGGGTACCAGGCAATTTTATCCCGGGGCACACCCATGAATGTAGTTTCGCTCATTATAGATTATCCTCCGCATAGCCTAGCTTTTCCAGGGCGTCTTTGACGAGATTAAAGGCCTTTGCGGTTGTCATGTCGCGGATGTCAAGCATGACCGCATCTTTTTCCATATCAAGGCCCGCATCCTTGAACGCATCCTTGAACATCTTCTTCTGCATATTGGGGGCGCAGGCGCCGATAATCATTTTGCGATGAGTTTTGAGAAAATCCGCCCAAAATCGGTCGCCGTCCGTCTCACAGAGCTGGGGATGGATAAAACCGTATTCAACCGGCAGTTCCACGCGCACCTGGTTGATAAAGTCCCAAATATCCATGGCCTGAAAACCGGGGCATTTGCCTGTACATACGCACAGGACAAAACCGTATTTTTCCTTTTCCGCCACAATCGAAAACCTCCCACACTGATACTTACGACTACTTGTGTATCGCCCGGCCGCACAGGTCGGCGCAGGCTTCCCATACCGCTTCGGCAAGGGCGGGGTGCGGATGAATCATGTCCGCGATAACCTCCGCTTTTACACTGAGCGTAATCGCAAGCGTAAGTTCTGAAATAAGCTCGGATGCGTTGGCGCCCAGTATCTGAGCGCCGATAATGACATTGTTTTCATCCGCAATCACTTTGACGAATCCGTCCCGTTCTCTCAATGTAGCCGCCCGGCCATTATTGCGGAAATCGAAGCGGCCGAATTTGGGGTTGATGCCCTGTGCAACAGCTTCCTGCTCGCTCATACCGACAAGGGCAATCTCCGGTTCGGTGTAGACGCAGGCGGGAACGGCATGATAATTTACATGGCTTTCATGTCCCAGCGCGTTTTCCGCCGCCACTTTCCCCTCCATAAAGGCGAGATGAGCCAACAACCTGCCGCCTGCAATATCTCCGGCCGCGTAAACGTCTTTGACACTGGTTTCCATTTTATTATTCACGGCCACCGCGCCATTTTTCATGGCCAGCCCCAGAGCGGCAAATGGCTTGGTATTGAACTCACGCCCCGTGGCCATAAGAATTTTTTCAGCAGCCATCATGCTTTCTTTCCCGTCGGTTATAAATGATACGGAAAGCTGTTCATCCACGCATTTGATCTCCGTAACGGCAGCGGAAAGCTTAAAACCGATACCCTTGCGGCGCATGATCTTGTACAGTTCCGCCGCTATTTCGCTGTCCTCAGCAGGCAATATTCGCTCGGCCAGTTCCATAACGGTAACTTTCACTCCGGCTTTGGCAAGCATCACGGCAAACTCCAAGCCGATTACACCGGCGCCGATGAGCATCATGCTTAGCGGTAATGTATCTAAATCCAGCAGTTCATCACTGGTCAGTACACCGTCGGAATCTATGCCCTTGATCTTAGGTATTAGTGGCTTGGCCCCCGTTGCCAGGATCATCTTTGTGCATTTGATAGCCGTGTTGCCGCCATCAGGCCTTTGCACCGCAATGGTGTGCGCATCCAAGACCGTACCGTAACCGGTTATGACTGCCACACCGCTGGAGGAAAGAATATGCGCCACCCCCATACCCAACTGGCGCACTATTTTGTCCTTATTGTTGACCTCCGCCGCCCATTCGCTAAAACGAAGGGCCGAATGAAGGAGCGCTTTGGCCGGAATGCAACCGCGATTCAAACACACGCCGCCTAATGCTCTTTCTTCAACCAAGGTTACTTTCGCTCCAAGCCGGGCCGCACGGACAGCGGCCACATATCCGGCCGGGCCGCCGCCCAGCACCGCGATTTGCGTTTGCATAACAGTGTCATTCAAGTTAACCACCTCGCCTTGAAACCCTAAGCGGGACAAATGGTTACTGGTCAGTGCCCGCCCGGCCAAGTAAAACAACTACCGTTCGCTCATAAGCATCCGCTAAATCGCTTGCGGCAGTTGTTTTACTTGGCCTAAACTGAGGTGGTGTGACCAGTAACGACAAATGTATGCAGCAGTTTCTCTTGGCCAAACACGTTGGCCTTTTCAGCTAGCAACTTCACCCGGTTGGCACATGGGTAGTGTCTTTTATCAGTTGATCCATGCTGCCAGCGGCTCCGGCCCTTACCACTTTACCAACGTTTATCGCCTCTGTTATCTCCTGTTCGGTAAGCCCTGCCGCCAAAGCATTCTGCTTATGAGTTTGCAGGCAAGGCAGGCAATTGGCAGCAACCGAAGCGCCAATAGCAATTAGTTCTGCTGTTTTAGAGTCAAATGGCATTTCACTCACCTCCTTTACTGCTGTTTTTTGTTCTTCCACCTAATCATAAACATGCCTTTTTAATCTTGCACAGTGCGGGTACATCATCACGATTAAGCTTACTTACCCATGGGATTGCTCTTTTTCTGCAGCCAGAGAACTATTGCCGTTGCAAAGGCAATCTTCTTTATCGATCGTGATCGTGTGCAAGAAGTCTTTAAAGTCTTGCGCTCTTTTTTCATTCAACGAGTAGTGGGTCCATTTGCCGTCTTTACGCCAATTCACTAAGCCGCATTCACAAAGGACTTTCATGTGGTGGGACAAAGTAGGCTGGGTAATGTTAAATTGCTCTAAAATTTTGCAGGCGCAAAGCTCGCCGCAGGATAACATATCCACAATCATAAGCCTTTTAGCATCGGCCAGCGCTTTAAACAAGCCGACATTTTCAGCATACTTGTCGCTCAAATAAAACCACCTCACATAGATAAGTATTTATGTGACATTATACGTCGACACATAGAAAGTTGTCAATATATCTCTGAAAAAATTTATTGTCTTGAACGGTTTGGCCGGAATTACACGAAGGAACCCAACACTGGCACATTTGTCCGGGCCAAGTATATCTGCGCCCAGATGCTAAAAGCAAAACTGTGCGTAACGCTGAATACAAAAGGTTGAAGAAGCAATCGCGAGCATGAGATTATAAAGCATAATGCGAATGGAATTTTGTCCTGCCGACAGCAAAAACACCTGATAGATAAGCGTGACACAGAGCTACTAAGGGAGTTATAATTATGACATTATTTAAGCTAGGTGATACAGATGAAAATTTCAGATGCTGTTTTTGATTTTGAGCAAGTTTATAGAGATAATTATATAAAGGTTTGCTATTTCATCTATCGTATTGCTACTGACTGGTCTTTAGCAGAGGATATCGCCCAGGACGCTTTTGTAAAAGCATACAAAAATATTGATTCTTTGCGTGACGGCTTAAAAATATCAGCCTGGCTAAATAAGATCGCATACAATTTATATTTGGACTTTAAAAAAAAGAAAACCTCTTACTATCCACCGATTGATGATAATTTAACAGCTGAATTAGTTGACTTAGAAATAACACCATTCAAAAAAATAGAACAGAACATTATGTCTGAATGCGTTCATAATAAAATACTTCTTATTCCAGAAAGTTATCGTGTTCCATTATTGCTGGATATGTATGGCTATAATAATAAGGAAATAGCCAATATTTCTTGTTGCTCACTGGAAAACGCAAAAATTAGGTTACATAGAGCCAGAATTAAGATGAAAGAAATCATGAGCAAGGACTGCGTCTTTTATTATGACGAGAGAAGTATCTTATGCTGAGCTTCTAAAAAATAAGCCCCGGAGGGGCCGTGAGAAGGGAAAAAACCTGTTTGATTTAACAGGTTTTTCAATTTTCTCTTCGTTGCTGAAACCTTTTTTATTTACTGCCGGCGCCTTCTTTGATCATTTTGACTGCCGTATCTAAGTCGTAACCTTTTCTAATCAGTTCAGCCAGCAGGTCTGCGGCCTCGGCCCTGCCCTTGGCTTCCCCTCTAGCCTCTGCCTCTGCCCTCTCCTCAGCTAACTGCGCTTCGGTGAGCCGCTGGGTGAAGTAAGGATCGTTTTCAATGGTCTGCAATTTTTGACGATTAGACACTATGGAGTTATACACGCGAATCAACTCTTTCCCCAAGTCATTTGTTTCGAATGCGGCTGCGTAAGCAGCCGCTTCTTCCATGCTGCTTACGGCAAAAAATCGGGCGAATAAATAGAGATCGTTATCTTCGGAAGCCGCGGTTTCTTTGATTACCGACGGTACATAAACTAACACCAGTTCAATCAAATTTTACCATAGGCTAAGGCCGTTTGACTACCGGGTAGCTTATTTAATTTTCGCCCGATACTTCTGTTTACTGCTGTTGGGTTTGTCAGGTAAGGTCATCTCAATCAGACCAAGTGCCAAAGCTGGTTTCAAGTAAAGATGGCTGAAAGATTGACGATGCTTTAATCCCAGCCGGTATAAAAGTTCTTTGGCGGAGAGTGTTTCCCGGCCCAAAACAGCCATCAGGCGCTCGACTTGTGCGGTTACTTGTGCGCGCACTTGTGCGGTTTGCAAAAACTCAGCTAAAGCGTCACGGATGACGTAGAGCATAAACTCAATGAAAGGGGTAGCATCCGCCGCGCTGTCGGCAGCTGCTAATACATTGTAATATTCCTGCTGTCTTTCGCGGATCAATGTTTCCACCGGAAGCCAAGCAAAAAGCGGTTTCCAGCGGGACAGAATCAGGGTTTGCCACAGCCGTCCCATCCGCCCGTTCCCGTCAGCGAACGGGTGGATAAACTCAAATTCGTAATGGAATACACAACTTTTAATGAGTAGATGCGCGTCAGATATTTTGACCCAGTTTATAAGATCATTAACCAGCTTTGGCACAACCCTCGCAAGTGGAGCCATGTGAACGAGTTGTTCCCCGGCAAATACTCCAACACCGCCGGAACGGAACAGACCGGCCTGGTTTGTCAAGCCGGCCATTAAAATCTGATGTGCCTTCAACAGATCTGCTATGCTAAAAGGGTCAAAAGTGAGTAAAAGTTTGTACACCTCATACGCGTTTTTGACTTCGCGTATTTCATTTGCCGCGCCAAGGATGCGCTTCCCGTTGATTACATCTGTCATCTGTTCCAGCGATAAAGAATTGTTTTCAATGGCTAAAGAAGAATGGATGCTTTTGATTTGATTTTCCCGGCGTAACTGAGGATTGGCCGAAGTTTCGCTTTTAATGGTAACAGCACCGACCAATTCGCTGATCTCAGATACCAAATCAATAATTACGCTATTTACATGATATGGCGGAGTATAAGGCTTGTCCGGCATCTAACCACCTCGGCATTCACATATACGTTATTATACCGCACAAGTTGTAATTGCACAAACAGGAAAACCATCCCTGGTGTCGAATTTACCGAGAAGGTTACTGGTCACACCACCTCAGTTAAGGCCAAGTAAAACAACTGCCGCGAGCGATTTAGCGGATGCTTATGAGCGAACGGTAGTTGTTTTACTTGGCCGGGCGGGCACTGACCAGTAACGAGTGACCAGTAACCCGAGAAATCAGTTGTTCGGAATTTCCGAACAACTGATTTTGACGGAAAAATTTATTAGTAATATTTTCAAAGAAATTTAATTATATCAAATGGCAGTTGTTAAGGAATACTTGACAACTGCCACTGATGGCAATAATGCTTTTTATTTACACAGATTAGACGAAACGCTGATATATGTGGGCGGATAATTGAGCGAGAAGTATAGGAGAAGTGGATTATGACCCGCCAGGAACTGATTGATTTCTGCCTGACGTTCCCCATTGTTTATGAGGATTATCCTTTTGACGGTATCGCGGATGCCGGGACATGGACGGTAATGCGCCATCGCGTCAATAAGAAGTCCTTCGCGCTTATTTACGAGCGGAACGGCAAGTTGTGCGTCAACCTGAAATGCGATCCATTTGAAGCGGGCTTCTTACGGCAGGCTTTCGCAGACGTGACGCCCGCCTACCACATGAACAAAGTCCATTGGAACACTGTCACATTGGGCGGCGATGTGCCGGAGGAAGAACTTAAGCGGATGGTTGGTCACAGTTATGACCTGATTAAACCAAAACCGAGGAAACGGAGGCCCGGATGAGCATTTTCGATATTTTTAAGGCGGCGGCCAACCCGGAAAAAGCCGCGCCGATGAGCGCGTATATGCGCGGCCAGTTTGCTTTCCTCGGCATCTCGACGCCGGAACGAAGAAAGTTAAGCCGGGAGTTTTTTAAAACCGTCAATAAAAAAGTGGTCGATTGGCAGTTTGTTGAGCGATGTTGGGCCCAGGCGGAGCGCGAGTTTCAGTATTTAGCCGTAGATTATCTGCTCAAGCTTAAGTCTGCCTTAACCCCGGCCGACATGCCAAATATCCAACGCCTTATTACCACCAAATCATGGTGGGATACCGTTGACGCCCTTGATGTGGCGGTTGGGGATATTGCCCTTAGATATCCCGAGGTTAACGATGTTCTATTAGCTTGGAGCAAGGATGACAATTTCTGGCTGCGCCGGTCCGCTATTGATCATCAGCTGACCAGGAAAGATAAAACCGATACGCAGTTATTGGAACAGATCCTCGTGAATAATCTTGGTCAGACAGAGTTTTTTATTAACAAAGCAATTGGCTGGAGTTTACGCGATTACAGCAAAACAAATCCCGCCTGGGTGCGGGATTTTATCGCCAGACACCGGAGCGGGCTGGCTCCGCTCAGTATCAGGGAAGCAAGTAAATATATTTAAAAAAATTCTAAAGAATAAAGGGGAGGCTGGCATGGAACCTACGATTACCATTAAGATTGAGCAAGAGCGGTGCACCGGCTGCGGCGCATGTATCGCCGACTGCCCGCGCCATGTGCTCGAAGTGCGGGAGGACAAGGCTGTTGTGCTCAGCGACGACTGCCTGAAGTGTGGCCACTGTCTGGCTGTCTGCCCGGCGAACGCCGTGCAGATGGAGGGCCTGGCGGATGAAATTCTGGAGCAAGGGGAACCGACCGGCGTGCTGGACGCGGCAAAGCTGAAAGCCCATCTGAAACTGCGCCGCTCTGTCCGCCAATATCAGCAGACTCCGGTGGAGCGGGAAAAAATTGCCCAAATCATCGAGGCCGGACGGCTAACGCCCAGCGGCAGCAATTTGCAGAACGTGCGGTATATTGTGGTGCAGAAGGGTATCGACGCCCTGGAGGATGAGATCATCGCCCAATACAAGGAGCTTGCGCAACAGAGCGGCTCGCTTGTGTTTGGGATTTTGGATCTCAGCAAATATAAATTGGAGCGTGGTTTCCTGTTTCATAACGCCCCCGCCCTGCTCCTGGTTGTGTCGGAAAACAGCACCAACGCCTGCCTGGCTGCGATGAGCATGGAGCTAATGGCTGAAGCGCTGGATTTGGGTACCCTCTATGTCGGGCTGTTCACCAGACCGGCCAACCAAAACCAGGCGCTGCGCCAATCACTTGGCCTGGCGGAAAACGAGAACATCGCCATCTGCCTTGCCGTCGGTTACCCGTCCGTTACCTACCTGCGCTCGGCTCCGAAAAAGCCTGCCCAGGTGGTGTGGCGGTAACGATATCTCATAATCATTTGGCGTTTTGCCGCAAATTTAGCGGCGTTTTTTTCTTCCAGAGCTTTGTTAACCGGTATGAATAGCATAAGTAATTAAAAAAATCTGCATGGCAATCGTAATTTTATGAACAGGAAAATCATGCCTGGCGTCGAACTTTTGGTATTTGCCGGGCGAAAGGCCGACCTTTTCCGTCACCCTTTCCGGCGTTGCTTGCGCTTATAGCGAATATTGCTGTACGCAACCATGGCCGTTTTTAAGCCGCGGGAATAATTTTTTTCCGGCACGCCGGTGGACTAACTGGTAAATTCAGTATGGCCGCATCTTGGGCATGGCGGCAGGGTGTCATTATCGTCATCCAGGACAATTTTTTGGCCGCATTTCATACAAAAGTAGACGCCTTGGCCCGGCTTTTCACCGGTTTTATACATGGTGCAAACCTCCTTTCCGGCAAAATAATCAGTTTATTAAATAATCATTCCAGGCACTAACTATACCTAAATATTAGCGAATATTTACTTCAAAAGCAAGGGATTTGCCGATAAAAAAGAAGTGTAGTATTTATCTTATATTTGTGATATTATCATATATTATAAAACTTTTTGAGGAATTAACTGGATGAGTAAAAGAATGAATAAAAAGCGATTAAAATTGTATGGCGCAATAGTTTTGGCCTGTGGCATCATTTTTACTCTCTGTCTTGTGTATCTGTCCACAGGCACCTATTGTGACGAGCAATTATCCGGCGCTGCTGATACTGTTGCCGCCGACAATGCCGATAATATTGTCGCCAACCCTGTTACCGACAGTGTCGCTGCCGACACTTACGCAGCAGCTGCCGATACTGTTGCGGCGGACACCTATGCTGCGGCTCCGGGCAGCCAGGCGCCTTTGGCTGAGGCCGCTGACGCGGCCGGGCTGGCGGAACAGGAGTTTACCGCGACGGTCTATACAGACGCCACGCTGACGAGCCTCGCCTCAGATGAGACGGTGCTGGTGCGGGGTGAGCTGCCGGTAGGCGGATATGCCGTGGCCTATCCGGTGGAACTGTCCCTGGATATGGGGGATGTGCTGGCCGCTTACGATATCAAGGTTTACTGCGCCGACGGGACCGAATTTACGGTGGACGGTTCTGTGACAGTCAGTATTGGATTGCCTGATCTGCCCGCTGATTTGGACAGCGAAAAATTATCGCTGGTGTACATTCCGGAAAACGGGGAACCCCAGACATTGGACACGCCGGTCAGCGTGACGGATACAGGGGTTTCCTTTGACGTGGAACATTTCTCTGTCTACGCAGTGACGGTGACAAATCTTACCAATGGCCTGAGTTATTCTCTGGATGGCGGCCCGACAGTAACTGTTCCCGTAACCAGAGTTGGGACTACATCTCAGTATACGGCAAGTATCAGCGACGCCATAAATTCACAATATCTTGGCCAGGTGCACTCGGTTACCTTTTCCGGCACGAATACGGGCTTTAGGATAGCGGTTACCCAGGATGGCGCTTCTCTTACTGCCGCCACCCCTCTTCCATATACTGTTAATTTCACAGCTACAACCAAAATAGTTGCTGTTTTCACCAACCCGGGCAGTAATACTAATCAATTGACCTTGACAATGAATATTAACGTAGCCTCCATCGGGATTAAGGACGATATTGTCAATCAAGGCCTTTTGACCGCGGTGGAGACATCTGCTCTCCCGTCGCCAATCGCAAGTTACACTTGGTATAAAAGCGCCAATAAAAGCACCAACCAGGACGGCTCTTTTATTGCTCCCACGCTGGTGGATTCCACTTTGGCCCTCTCCACAGACGGGACAAGCGTCAACGTGGCCTTAGATAATGGCGCCCAGATGTGGTATGAGGTGGCCGCTACCCTGGAAGACGGCACTACAGTCTATTCGGCGCCCTACCAGGTACCCTATTACAAGTCTATCCAGAACGGCAGCTTTGAAAACCCGACTGGTACTTCAGCCGCTGTTAGCTCAAATGGCAACTTTGCAAACTTTGTTAACGGAACTCCCGGTTTAATTTGGAAAACCACCGCGCAGGACGAACGGATTGAAATTTGTCTCAACCCAAGCACCTATAATTTAAATCCGCCCCGAGTCCCCGATGGGATTAGATTTGCGGAACTGAACGCCAATTACGTCGGTACCCTCTACCAGGATGTGCTGGTAGCCCCCGGACAAACCCTTTACTGGAGCCTGGATCACGCCGGGCGGAGTGGCGCGGATACTATGGATGTGGTGATCATGCCCACTAAAGAGGTCAACTTAGCCAGTATTCCAACCGCCAGCGATGACGCTAACGGGATCCAAGTGACCCAGATCACAGACGGGAACGTAACCTGGAACAGCAACAACAATGGCCAAAAATACTCCGGCAGCTATACTGTGCCGGATGGGACCTATGTAGTGCGTTTCTTCTTCGTCAGTGTTTCCGCCGCGGGCGGTAATAACACTTTTGGCAATCTGCTGGACGATGTTACTTTTGCTACCAACCTGCCTTATAGGGTGGAATATTATCTGGACGGCGTGCGGCAAAATATTAGTGAAAGCGGTCAGGATGACTCCATTGTGCAGATCTATGCTCAGCACACAGACCAGTTTGCTAACTACTTTCTGCAAAAGACCCAGCTAACTTATAGCGGCAGCAATGCCGTCCTTGACCTTAACCGGGCTACCGATTTTACGCTGATGGTTCCCAATACCGTATTTAAGCTTTACTACATCTCCAGCGGGCTAATTGTCAACAAGACGGTAGATGGGGTCAGACCGGCGGATATGCCTGATACTTACGAGGTGACTTTTAATCTCTATGCCGGCGCTGACGCAACCACAGAGCCGGTGGCCACCGGCGTGGTTACGATAACCAACGGCAGCGTCAGCGGCTCGATACAATTTATGACAGGCAGCGGTACGCCATATAATCTGACCCCCGGTACGACCTATACGGTAGTGGAAGATCCTTCTTTTCAGGCGACTGATATTCCCCTCTACGCCTATGATCACACTGCCATAAGCCAAGTGACGGTGATGAGCCAAGCCGCCGGAGGTCATGAGACCGCTGTCAGCCAGCAAAGTGCCGGCGAAATGTCGGTGACTTTTACGGCTGCCAGTGCAACGACCAGTATTTATAAGGCTTCTTTTAAAAATTGCTACCTGCCGACCGGCGCTAATTTCGCTTTCACAAAAGTGGGCGATGATGAAGTAACGCCTCTCCCGGGAGTGAAGTTTAAGCTGTACAAGGGAGATCTTAATGATCCGGCGCCCCAGGCGGCTACAAGTGACAATAACGGTCTTGTTAACTTCGGCTGGCTGGA
>JGI20166J26741_11617029_pt1 | contig 11535 bp, 2 predicted proteins | sample TergutCu122P5_FD_26741 | JGI IMG/M metagenome (IMG submission 26741) | reverse complement strand
ATATATATATATATATATATATATATATATATATTGATTTTCTGCACTTAACAAATTTTAAATTACTGCGCCAAGTAGTATAAAAATCAATTTTAAAAACTGTGATTTTTGTAAAGTTCGTAATTTCTGTTAGGGGCGGCACTTCTAAGTAATCGTCCGGTGTGCGAAAACCTTGTTACGCCACTGCTGGCCATTTCGTTCTGATGCTGTCCCTAGATCTTAAATTCCTAAATACCTTTCAGAAAAACACTGTGTTTCAAAATGCACTGTACTACAGACATGCATCAACACTTTTCTTAATGCGAAGTACGAAAACTTGACTAATACAAAATCAAAACTGACAGGTGCATGCATTCCCAAATCTTTATTACCGCACAGATACCTGTGCTGCAATCTGTTGCTGAAGAAGAATAACTGAACTCTACAAACGATTCAATAGTCGATATGGATAACTTGTCCGATTATGCCGCAGCACCTACGATAGTTACAACATGGCGGTCGAAGAGAAAACGGATAGTACTGTGGATGAGATAGAATGGAATGTTGATACTGAAGTTCAGTTGTTCTATGCAATGTATGGACATAAACCAGTCGGTAAGATATAAATTTACCCCTTTTTATAGTAGAGTGTTTACGTGCTTTGGTATCTTCAGAGTATTTAGTATGAAATGGAAGCCGACTGCATTGATTTTCTCTTTTTAGGAGTGAACAAATACTTCCAGATGGCCTGTATCTACGAGAAGTTTCGAAACTCTGTTAATAAGGATATAACGTCGAAAGTAATTTGGGATCATTTAGACACCATGTATGATATGCAAGCTTTGGTACGTCTTCGAGATGAATTTATCATAGAATGAGTATTTCCAGGTTCTGGGTGAATATTCAGAGTTTGGAAAGAGGCCGCATGCGTTCATATTCGTTAGGATACGTTCCCATTAAATATCTATATCTTACTGTTTATACTTGTTTTAATATTCAGGTTTGGTTTTGTTGCATTATCATCTTTTAATGTTGCAAAAACATGCTAGAAACCGTTTGAAGTTAGAGAGTATCTCTTTGGTGTGTGAAATGTAATGATGGAACTAACATACAACAGCAGACCCACTTATGTCAGATGTAATACTAAAGTTTTTGGCACTGTTAATTCACAAAGACTTTAAACTACTGTTATTTGTGCAAGAGAAACGAAGTAATTGAAACACAGTACCTTTGCTTGTGTATTATGTTTTCATTTGTGATGTGGTGTATAATGCATTGAATGAAGGTTACTAAGATAGATGGTGATGCTATATTAAGTGATGTGTGTGTTGAAGTATTATGAAAGCTGAGACTTGCTGGAATACAGTGTGTGTTTACGGCATGTTACATAAGTGCATGTCACTAATATGAAAATTCAGTGCCTAAGCTTGTGGATTGTACGTTATAAACAGTGAAGCCCTATGCATCATCTATTTTATTATAGCACAGAAGGGCTGGAGGGTTGAGTTTTGCCACTAATACAAATTTCATCCCTTAAATCAAAACTTTGCAAAATTCAGTTGCATTATGGTTACTTTTCAAGACAACATTATAGAAGTATTTCTTATACTGTATATCAGATTATTAAGTAGTTCTTGAATATTCAGATGGCTGAGGGGAAAACTGTAACCACCAACTTCTGTGTAAATATACTGTAGGGAAGGAAGAATTCCAACATATATGAGTGCACTGCATGGATGACTAATTGCATTAGTGACTGATATGTTTCACATGTCATGTATGTAAAAATGGTAAGCATGTAGGACAGGTAACTTCTAGATTTTGTGAATGGTGCAGTACAGGAAGCTTCCGGTGGAGTGACAGACAGTTCTGCTACTATGCACCGACTGAAAACTTTAAGCATTTTGAGTAGTGTGTAGTTAGCAAGTACACCGTATGAATGCTTTCAGAATGGGTATTAGCAATGCTCCATATTCCACGAAATCTTGCGTATGTGTATCCACTGCATTTGTAGCAGGGATCATGTCCTTGAAAGTTGACAGTGTTTTATGTACAGCAAAATACAGACAAGATATACAAATAAATGTTTATAGGTAACAAAAGTGCTACAGTAGACATTAAAGTCAAAGAATGCATTTTAGGCAGTAGAAAAATTAATCAGTTTATTGGCCTGTGAGAGAAACATCCGTATACTCTAAACTCTATCTGAAATATATCTGACCAGGGAAACAGGCATTTGCCTCAATATCCCATGTCCAGTAATGAGGCAGATGTCTAAAATCCTCCCCATAATGAAAAATCCAGGGAGGTTAAAATATCTGCTAATGTTGATTGCCATGGTAGTAGCCCACCCCAATCAGTCTGTCACATTAGTGTTATCCAGAGCGAAATTTGAGGGCTATTATGCAGAAATGTGTTAACTACAACAAGATTTTGGAAAAATTTAACTCTTTAGCTGAAATTTCAATTTTACAGATTTAATAATGGCTACATTTTAGTATTTTAAATCATAAACTTGCCACTGTTAGAGAATTTAATTGCTTTAAATTGCCTGAAGATGTAGTATATGGAGTTGTCAATTCACAGAGTGCATGCTAGGACTAAACTGATTGTTAACTATGGGTGATTTCAAGCTACTGCTAGGTCTAAATGAGATCTGCTCTGTTCTGGGATTTTACACAGCATGGCTACTGAAATTGCAGGACAACCCATCGGTCCCATCTTTCAAGAGTCAAGCAGATGGGACCTATAGGTTGTCCCAAAAGGTCAGTAACAAACTAGCATTTATCTATGCTGTGTAAAATCACAGAAGAGTGCGGATATCATCTGACCGTAAGTGATTTGGTTTCAGTCACATTTTGTAGGCAAGTCATGACTGGCTGCTGCCCATTATAATTCTGGTGTCAAGACATAAAAATTATTAAATCACAGAACAAGTTTCAGACATGTTTCTTTTGATGCAGGACTCAAAACATTATCATCCTGTCTACTCCTTCCATGCACCAGTTTGGCTATATGCTGAACTCTGTCATGCTTGCTGTCCTAACATCAAGTGAACAGTTCGGTAGTGTGGAGAAGGTGTGCTAGCCTGAACATCCACAAGCACGTTTGTCCCTGTACTCACTTCTGTGCTGGAACTTTGGAAGCTACCTAATAGTACTGCATAACAGAACAGGAGTTTTGTTAATAATAATAAAAAAAAAAAGGCTTACAATTTGTGATCAGAATAAGGAGCCATAAAAAGTACTGCTTCATTCACATCATTCAGTATGCAATTTCTATTGGATTGGACATCGGAGTCTCATGTAATTTTATCACCTATTAAAGAAGTTCTAGTGGTAGCTCCATTTTTGTAGAATGCTTTGAACACACAAAGTCACAGAAAGACTATTGTTATGGAATATTTGTATTATTAAATGTAAGAAGTTAACACAAAGAAATGAACCCAACCTTCCACTATAGTTAGCCACAATGTATGAAAATTTAGGACTTGGTTGCATGATTGTATAAGTAAATGTATTGTTGCAGGACGATACAGAAAGCCTACCGTTTCCCAATGATGAAAGAGAATTCAGCCTACCTGAAGCAGATTTTGCCAGTATGATGGAAGAGAAGCTAAAACAAGAGAAACCAGAAGCTGTTGTAGAGCCAAATGTTGAAACAAAATCTGAACAAAAGAAAGAATCTGGTAAGCATATCAAAGAAGTTACGAAGAAAGAAAGCAATAAAGATGTGAAGGAGAATTCTTATAAAAAAGATTCTAAGGAAAATAAAGATGTTAGTAAAGATAAAAAAGATAAAGAAGCAACAAAAGAACCTAAAAAAATTAGTGGAAGGGATGTTAAAGAAGGCAGAAGAGAAAGTAAAGACGGTAAAGAAGGTAAAAGGGATAATAAGAAGGATGTGAAGGAATTGCCAAAGGAAGCTAAGAAAGAGCCTTCAGAAAGCAAGGATACAAAACCTATTAAATCTAGAGGGAGCATTAAAGAAAAGAAGGAATTTAAGAAGGAAGAAGAAAAAGAAGAATCTCTTGCAACATACATAAATTCTGTTAAACGAGAACGAGTAAGAGAATTGAGTGAATCCAAAAGTGACGATTATTCACCTAAACGTGGAGCCAAACGACCAACAAGAGGTTCCTTAAAATCTGATGACACAAGTTCAAATAAATCATCAAGTCCTGTGACCACACCGACACCACCACCTTCCAAGCGACGAAGAACGTGACATGGTAACAGTTTGATCGTGCTTGTGTTTGGTATGAATGTAAATTGAATGTTAGGTTCGTGAAATTAAATTTATAATTAAATGTATTGCTGTGTTATGAGAGAATATGTCTGTTGTCGATGAAAGTTACAAGTGTGGTAATTTCATAAGTACCGAATTCTTTTGCAGCCGTTCCCTTGAATGTAAAAAAGTACCTGTTTTAGTTCTTACATGACCATTGCTTTAATTTTTTGTATGCTTAAATGAAATCATAAATAAAATACAGCTGTGAAAGATGTGTTTTCTATATTAACCCCTATTTTGTGTATGGTTTGTGTTTCATAAACCTAGAATAAATTAATTTTGTTAAAATTTCTTTTTTAAATATTTTTACTCCCGTATACTGCATTTTCAAATCATTTCTATCAAGAAAGTACAAAGATATCAATGGTAGATGCAAGTCACTCACAAACCAGAATATTTGGCTACCAACTAGCAGGTATACATGTAATAAAAATTAAAGCAGGGATGAATGTTAAGGCTGCCTTAACATAGGCCCAGTAGAATTAAAAGTGGCATGTGTTTATCTTATTTTGCACTAGAAATGGATAAATAATACCATGATATATTCTGCAGTTTTGAAATTAAATGAAAGAAGGAAGGAAACTGCTTTAGAAAGTGACCAAAACGGTATGTCAGACTTTTGCAATTTAAGTATTTGTTTTATGTTATTCGTACCCTGCATGTTCTTACAATCAACATATCATCCAACATATACATTCTGTGAGGTACCATTTATGACATATATCAACTCCTACATGTTCTGGCGCCGATATGCCATCCGAGGAGTCATTATAGCGAAGGTATGTAAGCCAACATGCCAACATATGTTCGCTCCTCCTTACAGGAATGACAGAAATCTTTAAATGCACCTTACTTGTATATATTTAGGCCCAAGTCATTGGTCTTAAGATTTTAATCATTCTTATATATTGGCATGGTACCTTATATACAGAGGATGGACAAAATAATGGAAACAATAGAATATATAAGAATAAAATTGTTTACACTGTGTAGTGGACAGATAGAATAATGAATGATGAAGTCTTTCAAAGGGGGAAAGAAGGAAGATTACTTTTAAAAATTTTGAAAAATAGACACCACTCACGGATAGGGCATATAATTAGGCACAACAAGTATGTAGTAAACACTCTTGAAGAAGCAATATCCAGAAGAAAGACCATAGGAAGACCTTGACTACAATACTTAAAGCAAGTCGCCAGAAACACGGCAACTGACAGTTATACAGCAATGAAAAGAATGGCTTGCAACAATTCCAGATGGAAAGCTGCCACCCAATCAAAGACAGAAGGATAAGAATAAGACATTGTGTAGTGCGAGTGTCAATGCATTGCAGATTGTGTTTAGTAATGCTTTCTGTGAAAGTCCTGCAAAATGGGAGACTTGTCAGATTTTCAAAGAGGACAGATTGTTCGTGCGTATTTAGTTGCATCTGTAAGCAAAATGGCCATTTTATTAGGTGTATTCAGAACAGCAGTTTCCAAGGTTGTGACGGTATACATAAATCACGGGAATGCATCATCAGCTGAGAGGAATAGTGGCTTAAAACTGTAACCGTACAGACAGAAATTAAGGGAAATTGTATTGGAAGTTTATAGCAGCTACACTCATTTACATTCTGCCCGCTCGCTTTATACTTTTACAATAATTGAGTAGATAACGTTTTCTTGTTTTTCTTTAGTTTAAAGTTAGGCCGGTATCGCCTGAATCCACCACCCATGGAAGAACTGCAATTGCTACACCTCTGGTTACTGAAAAACAATGCTAAAAGGCCATAAAGGTGGAGTTATGATCACAAAACCTGGATGTCCGATGCATGGCAACACATAATATAATCAGATGTGCAGTCTTTCATGTTTTTCCCAACATCAGGCTGGGTTAATATTTGGAGAACACCCAAGGAGGCCTACAATCCTGAATGCCTGGTTTCAACTGTGAAGTATGGAGGCAGATCTGTGATGACCTGGGCAGCAATATCTTGGCATTATGCTGGTCCCAAAATTGCTCTGAGTGGTCGAATTACTGCCAGGGACTACGTGGTGCATCGTATGGTCCAATTTTTTCCCCGAACAATGATGCAATTTTTCAAGATAATACTTCGCCCATTACACAGCCAGTAGTGTTTAGTCTTGGTTTAAGGAGCATGAAGATGCACTTCAACATCTTCCATGGCCAGCACAATCGCCAGACTTAAATATCATCGAACCACTGTGGTCAGTTTTACAGAATAGGGTGAGAAGCAGATTCCCTCCTCCACCATCTCTCAAGCAACTATAAGTTGTTCTTCATGAGGAGTGGAACATTATTCCACTCGTGACTATTCAGAACTTATATGTCTATTCCAGGAAGGTTACAAGCTGTATTACAGGCAAATGGTGGCCCAACTCCATATTAATAAAGATATGTGTATATTTCACAACTGTTATCATTATTTTGTCCATCCCCTGTACCTTTGTTATAATGACTCCCTAAGGACGGCACCTCAGTGCCAAGGAGTTGATATATGTCATAAATGGTGTATCAGAAAGTGCATGTGTTGGATGATATATTGATTAAATATTTATATCTTATACCTTTCTTTCACCACATTTTATAGCATGGCACTTTCTATTCCCCTGCTTTTCCTATTTTTTATGCTCTTGCACAGAATATGGACCAGTAACAGGTTCTTGTGAATGTGGTTCCATAAAATATGGGGAACATCTCAACTAGCTGAGGAATTACAAGCTTCTCAGGAAGTACTCTTCTCCACGGAGTTACTATCTGTCCCTTGCCCATTATAAAGGGATCTATATTGACACCAGCCTTGACAATCAAGGGTATAAGTGTGTCAACAAGTGTGGGAGGTAGGGGCCATTATTTTGAATAAAGGTGCCAGAACACAAAATGTATGTCTCAACTGGGAAGAGGAAGGGGAGGAGGTGTGTGTGTGTGTGTGTGTGTGTGTGTGTGTGTGTGTGTGAAGCACTGCACTACATTGCCCAGTTGAATGGCCGGAATTCTGCTGGTTGCTGCTTGGTTTGGAATCATTGGAAGATACGCACAAAAAACAATATTCTGGGTATGATGGTTTGGAAAATTTGATGTGGAAAAATCTTTAGTGTAATGGGGACAAAACATTATAGTGAGAAATACTGTCAAATCGCAAAGTTCAGGAAAATTCCCTTAGAAATAATGTTTCGTCTCACTGGTACGGTGCACCACACTACTATAGTATAGTGTAGCCCCATTTCAGTAACATATGACACTATTCAAATAAACTGAAAACATGAGAAAGTCATTCACAGAATGCCTGATAACTCTTCATTGAACTCGAGAAATCTCTGGAACAGGGCAAAATATTGTCTAAGTCGAGCTGACTTAAAATATATATATATATATATTCCGCGAGGCAGCAGTAACATGCACCCAAAACTGCAGATTGGTTCATTATTGTTGTCCGATAACCACAACCGCAGCTGGTCAACAAATATCAGTAAACCGCCTCCTCATATGTCTCCAAGCTCTCAACAAAATCTTCTTGGATTGACAGGCGCGACCAGTTCTTCAGATTACCTGATGACGGACATGAAGTCGGTTTCTGATACGTCTGCTGGTTAAACAACATTGCGCGACTGTCAACCCGAGATTATATTGTAACCCCCATATCATCACATGTAATGAAAATCCATTCGGCGTTTCTCCAGTTTTCATGTGTGGAGAGGACACTAGTAGGCACACTTTGTAACTTGTCGTTACTAATGAGGTTCAAAATTTAAATGATCTTTAGCAGACGTCCGTTTACGAGATGTTACCATCGTTACTATTTTCACTTACCTCGACTGAAGAAAACCACCATCTCCCAGCTCACAGAATTATATTATGTTAAAATTCACAGCATATCACTCTTAGATTTCCACATCGCTAGTACCGCCGATCACATTCGACTACTGCAACTTCAACGGCGCGCTGCTTTCCCAAATTCCCGCTATTATCGACTACGCATTTCTGAACACGATCGATGATCGAGCCAGCTGATGGGTTTTCATTTGGACAAGAGTATTTTCCGTATGGAACGGACGAGTTGTTATGAGCTCACCATGCTGTCTGAGACAGCCCGATTTCAACGTTTGAACGCACTTACCAACTTTGACGAAATATGGGATGAACGTATGATACGATAACCTGGTAATTTTAATTTCCTATAGTCAATCATACGATAGGCGTGCCAACTTGTTGGGTGGCGACACTAGCACCAAGTGTCATTGGGCCCTTATATTACATAAAAATTAAACTCGTATCTTTTTTTGTAATGTAAGATAACACTGCAGGTATGCGGAAATTTTCTCGTCGGATCGATCTAATGGTTGTAGCTAATGAACCACTGGAGCCTGGCATTGCATTTCAAATCCTGACCCTGGTTCCGGGATCGCCACTGGGTAACAGTTGGTGAAGCATTCACTGATGCATCTACACCATGTATGAAATACTGTTTGTAAGTCAACTGTTACAAACATGAAAACAATGCAAAACTTTGAGGTTATATCCAACAATAAAAACGTGGTATCTGTACTGAAAAAGTATGTTCTTCAGACACACAGGAACAATAGTGCATCTGCAAGGCTATAAATCTATGCATTAGGAAAGGGGGCTTAAAGTTCTGGGTATTACGACTTATACGCATGAGTACTTAGTTAATTCCTCAAGTGGCAGCATGATGTGGCAACATGACCATTATGTTGTTTCCTACAAATATTTTGTATGAGACTTACTAAAATAAATAAAACAATTTGGTAAAGAACATGAGTTGAATATTCTTTATAGTGGTATACTCATTTTGTACATAAACTTTTATACACTTATTTTACATCAAAACAAGAACAGTGATATTTAATGGTATATTGATGATTTGCATTTGTACAGCACAACTTTGTTTCCAAAACCCTATAACTGAATGACTGCTAATAAGGAATGTGCACTGTAGTAACTACTAAACCAACACACACCCATGTTTTCTGTTATTACACCTTTCCTTTAAAAACATACATTGTTACATGTTGGAAAAGAAAAGTCACCATTCACACTCTTTGAAACCACACTTTGAATGCAACAAACATGACTTAAAAATCTACAAAGTGTCTGAAAACAATTTCTTTTCTTGAAATTCAAATAAACTTACTTCAAATACATATATGACTTTCCCCTACCCAAATACATACAAATGGAAAGCACACACACGCACACAACCAACTGCCACCACCACCACCACCACCACCAAAAAACCATGATTATATATTCATAACGGTCATTAACTTGTGTCTCTAGAATTTTAAGCATGAAACTGCTTAATTCAGACAACATAAAGGAACACCATTTTCTAATTTTGTACAAATGTGGTTTGTTGATTATTGTAGTTGGAAACTATGCGCATGTGGCTGATAAGCAGAAGATGTGACTACGGCAAAAATGCAAAAACATTCTGGCCATATGAATTTCAAATCTTCACTGCAAAGGCTCACTCCCAAAAGTGCAGACTAGTCATTCAGCATGATACATTCCTACGTATGATTTTTTTTTAATATTTATATGTGATTCCATTGCAATGCATAAGTGGGTCTTGAAATCCAAATCTGTGAAATGTGAAAATGATTATACAGTTTATGGTCCTTAAAAATTAATGTGCAGTGATATCACATTGTAGAACAATGGCACATTACATACAACAAAGTACCAACAAGAAAAATGCATGGTATCAAAGCTTACACTGAAATGTTCCCAACAAAGAACCTGACTAAACTTAAAATACCAAAGTCATAAGTAAACTTGAGATTTTCACAATGTTTATTCACAGTTCAGTGTCTGGCTTGTGACACTACATAATCTTACTGGTTGACATCAACATTCCAGAGTCATGCACTCCTTACATCTTCAGGGTCAAAGCGGGATTAGGCAAGATGCAGGTATGTCCGTGGCAAGTGGCCAAGGAGTAGAACCCAACCCAATAAAACGAGAACAGTGCATGAGAACTGTGACAACAATTAGCCCTTTCAAAATCCGCAGGACTGCAGTCAGCAGAGCCTCACATCGTGCACCATTCACAGTGGTCCAAACCGGCTTATATTACCACTTCCTGTGGACCATCCCTGCAATTCACCTATGTTATAACCCATCACTTTCACGCCCTACTCACTTTGATCCTAAGATGGATGTAGTAGCTTCCTTCAAAACGTTTGCATAGGCTAACAACGCTTTAAAATCCTGAAAGCCAATACCTGAAATAAGTACGTGTGAGATTTGAGATTCTTCTCACAACAATGACTATGAAGAGTACCAGTCTCCTATCCTGGGATGTGACATTGTGGATATGTCAACATTTGAGGACCCTGTTGCTAATCCTTCAACACATTTATATAAATCTACCACACCACAAGGTGTAACATCCCAGACAACAGTAGCTTTAATAATAATAATAAGTACGCAATCCTTGTTAAATTGCTTTAAGTAAAAAGGTCAAAATTTTCCCCTCCACACCACGCAGGCATATAGGGGGAGGAGGAGAGGTACAGCTCTACTCATTCTTAACCTTGACACAAGACAGAGATGAGTGGGAGAGACTTTAAGTAATATACACGCATAACAGAAGAATGTTCACGTCACTTCAAATGTCCACTTTCTGGGCAGGGTTGATGTTAACATTCTATCATCCATGTTGCATTGTTGTTCTCTTGCAGCACTGATGCGTCACCCATCCACTTAGTGTTGCATGAATAACCGGAAGGGATCCACGAGTTTTTGGAAAAATTATATGAGACCTGTTTGAAATGACATGAAAGTGAAACTGTAAAAATTTCTCTTTTTTTAACATTTAACTCAAAGGATCACAAGTTTTGCAGTGATCATTATGTCAATGCAAAGTGAAGTGAGACCAAAACAGGTGCAATTGCTGCAAAAATTTCAAAACAGCACTGAGACTAAAACATATCAAGTGGTTCGTGCAATTTCAGAGCATTACAAGGCTGTATGACAGTGTCATCCAACCAAATTATAAAGACATGCCATCCAACACTTGAGGAAGATGGCTGTATACGAGATGGGCTATGGTGTGAGGAAGAAGGATATGGTCACTGAACAGTCAGTTTGACAAGCTGTTGTTACCACTGGCAGAAAGTTTATATTTGAGTTTCCATGCATCACAAGTCTATAATATACAATAAACCAACAAGATGCAACTCTGGCAGTATTGTGTTTATTAAAAACTACAAGTATGCTCTACATGTTTCGGACGCCCTT
>JGI20166J26741_11616918_pt1 | contig 11535 bp, 10 predicted proteins | sample TergutCu122P5_FD_26741 | JGI IMG/M metagenome (IMG submission 26741) | reverse complement strand
ACTCTTTCATCCTTCTTCTTTAACATCTATATTAATATTATCCTGCCATTTACGAGTGGGTCTTCCAAGCAGTCTGTTACCTCTAGGTTCTCCATCCAATATAAAATGAAAATAATATTTTGTATATTTTTCCAATGAAAATGTGTGATTTGAGGAACTACAGAATGAGTGAACTTTGTTGAATAACAAGATGAATCTTACAAAGATTTTTAAATATTACAGTTTTAATACAATATGTGGCATACAAATGTTTGCCTGTCCTGTGAAGAGCCAACCTCAGTGTGGAGGCTGTGAATTAAAAAATGAAAAAAAATAAAAATAGTTCATAAGCATTAATGAAATCTGGGACAGGATTAATTTCAGGCTACAAAAACCCGCAATATTTTGAAGCTGGATCTGCCTGTCTCTGGGTAGTATGGGAAAGGGCAGGGCTTACTCTGGTGGGACGCATTAAGAGAAGCTGCACATCCAGCCTCTGAAACATTATAGGTTTTTATGGCCTGAGATGAAGAAAAACATCCACAATTTCAGTCAAGATGATGACTGTATACCAATGTCAGAATCCTTTAAAACTGAATGAAAATAGGTGCATATAAAGATAGAAGATTTCACATTACATTACTTTGCAAATTATGAAGATTGAACAACAAATTTCTGAGGATGATCTAAGAAACAGGAAGGAACAGGAAGATGGGGAAAACAGCACACTGAGAAGCACTGTCAAATTGAATTACAGTGATCAAAGGAAGTGGATGACATGGGCAGTTCAAGCAGCACCAGTAATAAAGATTATAAATGCATATCAAACTTGCTAGAATCCCAGGTGGCAAGACAAAAATTTTCAAGCAGTATACATAGATATGATATTTGTGCACTGACCTTAAAAGGAACAAGGTATGCATTTGACTGCAGTCAAATAGCTAGGATAGATTTCAGTCACAGGCTCTTGGGAACATGACAATAAAACTTCAGTTCTCACAAAAAAAGAAGCAAATTTATTTTCCAGCTGAGTGACTGTCAGCTTTACAAGAAGGACTCTGCTTCATGAAGTCAGTCAGTTATACATGTAGAGTAATATAGTTTTATACATTTAGGCCGCATTTACATCTTTAACGTCATGTCTTAACAATGAATTTTGCCATATTACAGCATAGAAATAATTGAGACATCATACTATGTCAAGTTTTTTTAAGTTTCATGTCCTTTGGAGTAGTTGTTCATAGTATGCATTTAACAGATTCAAAACATCATTCACATGGCACAAATGAATAATACTTATTTCCTTCTGCTCACCTGTGTTATACATAAACATCATGTTTGTTGTTACCATTGTGTGGATTTGTACTGACAGAACAAACATAAACACTCAAACAATACGAAAAGGTATTACAATAACCAAACCAAAAAGCAACTCTGTCACACTTGAAACACACATGTGTTTATGATTATTACATGATCAATGCAATCAAATACTGTATTACATGATATACAAAAGTGCACTTAATGTAGGTATTATTACTTATCAAATGATAAAAGTCTTAATCATGAACATGTATGGGTTTACACACATTACATTCTTAGTGCTGAAAGCCATTAACTTAGTCTGCAAAACCTCTTTGGATTTCTCAGGAATAAAGGCTACACAGACTGGATCACTGTCAAACACTCATACAACATATTTACTTAAGGATCCAAAAGTACATGCATCCCTTGTTTTGTGCCCCACTTGTTTGGCACAGTTTTTCTTAACATCCCTTGCCAATACACACCACCTCTTAATTTATGCCCTCTCATTTTCAATTTGACACCCTTTGGCTGGATGCACTCTATTATGCTAACCCACACCCATTTCAGTATTTCTTATGGGAATATAATTTTTTATTTATGCCTACTGTTTTCAGGAACACTACTAGGGAATAAAGCAAGGGCTAAGCAAAACGTGATAAAGTCATCTGGGGGAGTGGAAATAAATTTCAAACCTTCACCACCTACCAGACTGTACGGTCTCATAACCCAAAACACTGCAGACTAAATCCTCAAAACCGTAACATATTGAAATCTCATAGGACTGTTTCCATTCCAAAGCTTGGTACTGGATGGAGGTGAGTGGGAAGCTTCATGTTCCAGAAGCTTTTTCCCTGGGGAAACTAACCCAATACTCACCAATTAAAAAAAAAAAAGGGTCCAGATTATAAAAGTCACAGAGAAGTTAAGCCAAAAATAATAATTCACTCTAAGCAAAGAGAAAATGTTTCTGCCCTTACCTTGTAAATGAAGTCTGAACACAATGGAAGGACATGTGTGGTATATGCACAGTAAAAACTCATCTTGGTTTTCGAAAATTACATCCTGTAGTTTTGTCATCTCATAATTCATCGACAATGAATAGTGTTGCACATTCGCCTCAGAAAAATAAGTACTGGTAATTTAACCATTTAATGATTACTATGTTCAATAATATAATATTGGAATTAAATTTCTTAATGTTAATTTCCAGAATCCAAATTATGGCCCTGCCCTCCAGATACACATCCTTCACAATTTACCAAGAAACAATTCTGATCTGTCACTGAAATTTTTATAATTCACAAGTCTACTCATCAGCAGGAAAACTGAAATAAAGGATGGAACTGAAATAAAATTCTGTTCAACCCTGTGACTATACAGTATTTAATCCAACAAACTGCCCATGTAACCATAAATAACCATTTGTTATTCAATGATGGTTCTCCTACATGTTTTGGCCTCTAGAGGCCATCCTCAGGGAAGTCATTTACAAAGGAATTATAACTGTATTCCTTTGTAAACGACTTCCCTGATACCTTGTTAAGGGTGAAATGTGTAGGAGGAGCAACACATAATAACAAATGGTTAATTACAGTTACATGTGCAATTTGTTGGATTAACTACTGTATAACTGAAATCAAATTTAGCATTGATACTGTATATTCCCCATATCAAGTAAAAATCTGTATGATATTGCAAATTACAGTGATAAAAAATAATTTGTATTTTACATCAATGCAGTAGGAATATGAATGTCCTGTTATTTATGTACTATTCAGCTTTGCTACACTAAGTTATAATATTTGTGTGTGGTTTTCATACTTTTAGTTTTACTGTTTCAATATTTAATCCTATGTACTATTTTATAAATAAGCCTATTTGTTCTGTAACATATACTAAGGTTCTTTTTTTTATACTTGCAAGACACACCTCACATGACAAAGTGTATGTGTATTTTTCACACGCTCCAAAAATTAAAATATCATTACTATTGACAACACTGTAATATACAAATATAACTCAAACAGCTTAAAGAATGTTATAGTATGAAGATTTTTCTATTTATTAAACATTTTAGTACATAATGTTTCTGTGAAAATGTGTGTGTATACACACATAAACACCTAATTCCTTGCCTCGAGAAAATCCAGGAGGTGAAACCATCATCCACCTAAGTGACCTTAAACTAACCTAACTAGCTTACTACTCATGGAATGGACTTACAAGAAACTGTGAAACTATAAATAAAGGATACACTAACCTAACATGGAAAGGAAAAGTTGGGGCCTCTATTATGCTCACATATTGTTACACTTATGACACTTTCTTGTACATGTATCAGTCTGTGGTATTTTGCAATCTGTCCAGCTGGATAATTGATGCAAATTTTTAAATTCTGATGTAAAGTTTTACTGCTTTCATTAACTGAGTGAATGAGTGAGTTTCAAGAATATGCAAATATATAAAATATGAGTATATGAATAACCCATCTATCACTCTGTTTTGTCTTTTATATATGAGTACCTCTTCATCTAAATCTTCATGCACTGTAAATGGTTAGATATTTGGCATACAGTGCATCTGAAACTAAAAACATGTTCAACGGTCCCATGGTCTATAATTATCATTTCAAAACTCATTAATAACAGTCTATACATAGTAAATCAGCATTCTGTACAATAATTCTGCCTATAAACTAATGCAGTGTGTTTCAGTCATTTTATACAGCCATCTTCTGGCAGTTCATATAAAATTACAAAAAAAGTATACAAATGTACAATGCCATGTTTTCAATAAAATAAACAGTGGGAGTCCTGAGTTTTTTTACATGGAATATAATGACTATGCAAGTGTTAAAATGTCAATATCTTTCTTCTGTACGTAAGATCCTTTGTACCTAAAGTTGGAAATTACTCCTTAAAACACTCCCAATCCTTTCTTTGCACAGTGTTGCATCTGTACATAACCAGATATTGTTAATTTTATATTTATCCTAGAAAATCACTATGGATTTCTTCAATGTACCCAGTTCTGCTGTTTTCCATAGTTATAAAACAGAACTGTAATGCAGACTTATTTATTCTGTATACATTATTTCTAAAAGCACAACAGGGATGAACCGTATGAACTCTGTCATTATTATTATTATTATTATTATTATTATTATTATTATTATTATTTTATAAATATAAATATATATATATATATTTTGTTTGTATTTGCGTAACTTTTGTTTTGGTTTCCAAAAGCTTGGTATTATGTACCTGTACACTGTTCAAACATGAAACTGCTCTGTACATACCAAAATAACTAACAAAAATATTTCAGTTTGACCATCTGCCCTACAGATGAACCTCTCAAGGTAGGAAAACTTTTATTATTCAGCAAAAGGCCAAGGTAAATCAAATGTAATATCAACCCAATAAGGAAACAAAGAACAAGTTATAACTATATTATCTGCCAAACTCTTCCTATAGAGTGAGGAACATCAGTATTTGAGAATGTGATATAACTTTAACCTGTGCTTACTTCTGCTACAAAACAGTTGCATTTAGTTAGTTTTCTGATTACTTATATGTAGGTACCATAGGGTTGCATGGAGAGACAATTACAGTAACACACATATATAATATGTATTAATGTCTTATATTGTACAGTCTCCAAGTGCTGTGGCTAGAATGCTGTGTTTATTTTGGTGTCTGTTACTGGGCTTTCCCCAATGGTGTTGGCTACGGCATAGAGCCGGGCTGCTGTGTAGTGAAGAGGCCTCTGGTTGGCCGCAAGCAAAGATGTACCATTGGATGTGCGGCTGACTGGCCGGAGGTCCACAGTGGATTGTAGTGGCTGAGACTGGTGCAGTTGCAGGCACAGATCATCTGGTTGTGGGGCTGAGTGCTGCTGAGAAGCACGCCCTACTGACCGGTGTACTTTCTTCCTTTTTGATGTGTCTGCTAGAGTAGTGGAACATGAATGCTCGCTGCCAAGCCAAGCCAAAGTGCTAACTGGGGGGGCGGAGACTTGCGTGAAGTGCAATTCGACGTCCCCCTGTCTGTTAGCCATTCCTGCATTTGACCGCATCGCTGGGCTCTGTAACAGACACCTTAACTCTAACAGGGGAATAGGCTTACACTAACAATTTCAAAGTCCGGCTGAGGGCCTTGAATGTTCTTGCCAAAGACTAGCGCCTAGGTGGCCCTGGACTAATTATGGGAGGGATAAACTTTGCTTGTTTGGTTGTCTGGGTTCTGAGCCCAGACTGGTTCAGTAGCAAACTGGAGGTATGCGACTTTTGTTAGGTGAAGCTGCAGCGCCTGGGGGAGAGGAGTGCGGGCCATGCCCTGACTTTGCATTGTATACCCTGGCATTTGCCTTACAACTGAGGAAAAATCACAGAAAACCCTCAGTCAGGGTAACCGGAAGGTGCTCGGCTGATCAGGACTGAACGCGATTCATTTAGTCGACTTGGTCATTGCTCGCTGCTTGGAAAACTAGTCTCTTTTATACCGAGCTCTGCTGTCTGCTCACCCTTGCCATTGGCTAGTTGGCGGAGTTTGTAGACGTGGCTTGCTGCATCAATACCCGCGGTTTGAGGCACGTAAAAGTGGGGAATCGCTCCCTCAGACTCTGAGAAAGCCGAAGCCCTTGCCGACAGTCTGGAGACTCAGTTTCAGCTGGTGACTGATCCTTCGGTCCCGGGAGTTATTGAGATGGTTGATGTGTCGTTGAGGTCTTACTTCATGACCGCTGCCAGCGAACCCAAATTAACCAACCCTGAGGAGGTTCAGGAAGCCATCAGGCGTCTCAAGGTCAGCAAGGTTCCGGGCCCAAACGGTATCCCGAGCAGGGCCTTGAAGCATCTCCTACAGCGAGCGGTATCCCTCCTCGTCCAGACTTTCAACGCGATCCTCTTCATCCAGCACTTCCCTACAGCGTGGAAGCACGCTCGAGTGATCTCTATACTGAAACCGGGGAAGGATCCAGCTCTGCCCTCATCCTATCGGCCCATTAGTCTCTTGGACACGATTGGTAAATTATTTGAAAAGATCCTATTAGCTAGGATCTTACATAAAGTAAGCGAGCGCGGACTGATGCGAGATGAGCAGTTTGGGTTTAGACCCAGGCATAGCACGTCCTTGCAGCTCACCCGCCTCGTTGAATAACCAGGAACTTTGGCGAAAAGATGCTAACAGGCGCAGTTTTCCTCGACGTGGGTAAAGCCTTCGATACCGTCTGGATCGATGACCTCCTCTACAAGCTCACTCTCCTAAACTTCCCGTCTTACATAGTCCATACAATATCCACATACCTCCGGGGTCGGACGTTCGAAGCACCCTTCCAGAAGGCCACGTCATCTCGTCGAGGCATGCGAACTGGGGTGGGTCTGGGGGGATTGATCTCCGTTGTCCTCTCCAGTCGGTATGTCAATGACATGCCCTCATCCTCGCACCACGTCGAGTTAGCCTTCTACGCGGACGACACGGCCATCATAGTCACGTCCCGCAAGCCGACGCTGCCCGTCAGCTACCTGGAGTCATACCTCAAAGACCTTCAACGGTGGTCGAGTGAATGCAGAATCGCCATTAATGTCTCTAAGAGCACCGTGATAAACTTCGTGTGTGCCGGACGGCGCTTCAACCACCCCGACCAGTAACATTCTACAGGGAACCAATCCAATGGGTCGACGCTACTCGTTATCTGGGGGTAACCCTAGATAAACGTCCCACCTGATCGCCTCACATCGATCAGAGGATGGGCATGCTGGGTCCCTTCCTGAATAGGAAGAGTGATCTTTCCGTCACGAACGGAGTGCTGCTATATAAGCAGCTCATCCGCCCCATGATGGATTAGGCGTGCCCCGCGTGGATGTGCGCTGCCCGCACCCATGCCCGGAGGCTACAGGTGTTAGAATCCAAGTGTCTTCGCCTTGCTAGTGGTGCCCCCTGGTACGTAACAGGCAGATACACGAGAATCCGGGTGTTCCGCTGTTTTCCGACATCAGAGCCCTGACTGCGAGCTTTGACTCAAAGTTAGCTGACGTGGGGAAGCCCCTAGCACGGCAAATCGGCAGATACTTACGCTGACTGAGGGCTGATCCCGTTGCTTGACGCAAAAACCAAGGGCGGTAGGGACCAGCAGGCCATTCGAGGCCATCGCCCGCGATGGGCAAGTCGACTAAACGAATCGCGTTCGGTCCTGATCAGCCGAGCGCCTTTCGGTTACCCTGACCGAGATTTTCCGCGATTTTCCTCAATTGTAAAGCAAATGCCAGGGTATACGATGCAAAGTCGGGGCACAGCCCCCACTCTCCCCCCCCCCAGGCACGGCGGCTTCACCTAAACGCCTGGAAAAATCGCATACCCTCAGTTTGCGACAGAGCCAGTCTGGGCTCAGAACTCAGACAGCCAAACAAGCAACGTTTATCCCTCCCATAATTAGTCCAGGGCCACCCAGGCGCTATTCTTTGGTAAGTTCAGTGAAGGCCTTAAGCCTGACTTCAAAATCGTAAGCGTAAGCATATTCCCCTGTTAAAGTTAAGGTGTCTGTTATAGAGCCCAGCTATGCTGTCAAACCCAGGAATCGCTAATAGACAGGGGGGCGTCTACTTGCTCTTGGCTCAAGTCTCCGCCCCTCCAGTTAAAACTTTGGCTTGGCTTCATGTAAAAGGGCCTTAGCGCGGGGACCGGAAGTGGCGAAAGTACGTTCCCTGACGGAACTCTGGGGTTTGAGAGTCTCGGTTGAAACGTACATCGCCCCGAAATAACCCCTGCAGTGCAAGCGCTGTCAACGCTTCGGCCATACGCAGAGGTACTGTGGCTACGAACCCCGGTGTGTTGCTCTCAGGGGAGTGTCCACCTCACAGCAGCAGCTTAAGTGCTGCAGCTGTGGAGGAAACCACACAGTCAACTACCGGGGCTGTGCGAAATTGAAAGAGGCTAAGGCGGCGCTTGCCAAGCGATCGCCTATCGAAAGCAGTACGGCGTGTGATGCACCCAGCCCTCCCAACGCACCAAAGGCAAAACGGGTGAAACAGTCCGCCGAGCAGGAGAGTCTGGTTGTTGTCCGTGGGGGCTGTGTCGTCAAGGCTGCAACTGCACCCTCTCCCAATCCCGCTCCCGGCCCAGTCACTGAAAGTCTTACACGGAATGAAGTGACAACCACCAGGGCCAAAGGCAAGACTGTCAATACAGCGCCCAAAGTCAGGGTAGGCTCTAATCAGGCCCCAATGACTAAGTCGAACAAAACCGCGAAGCCTAGACAGCCTTCGCAACCCAAATCCAAGGAACTGTTAAACTCCATTCAACCTAACCAGTCACCCATCGAGATCTCCAGTCTTCTAGACAACCTCCCCCTTAACGCATGTGTGGAACTTACTCGCAAGCTCCTCACACCCGTCCCAACATACTCCCCTCTGGGCCAGCTCGTTTGCGGGCTGTGCTTAAAATCGCCGTCCTCTTTGTAGCCGAAAATGGCAGCAGGGCCTAGGCTGACGGTTGGCCTGCTGGAATGCCGACGGTGTTCGCGGCAGGAAGCAGGAACTGGATAATTTCCTCGGACAACACGGGATCGACATATGCCTGTTGACCGAGACCCACCTCAGGTCAGGTGACGTCTTCCGGTTGGCAAAATATGTTTGTCACCGCAACGACCGGTTAACTGAATGAGGCGGAACAGCTATACTGGTCCGTAGCGGTATAGATCACCACGCTGTACCCGTCCAAGGCCTACAGCACCTGTAGGCTACCGCTATCCAGGTCATGTTGGCCAACAAACCAGTGAAAATCCTGGCGGTCTCCCTGTCACCCTCCCGGCCCGTAATTGCTTCCGACCTATCTGCCTGCCTTGGTGGCGGCCTTCCCGTTCTAATGGCGGGTGATCTGAATGCCAAGCGTATAGAGTGGAATTCCAGGCTGATCACGAACAGAGACAGGATCCTGCGAGACTATGTTGATAAGAATTCTTGCCTCATCTATAAGGCGAACACACCTACCACTGTACCTTATAACCCCTCTGCCACCCCTGATAACCTAGACATCGCTATCACTAAGAACATGGTCTCCCCAGTGTATCTGACCACGTGCTCCGCACTGAGCACGGATCACTTATCTATACTGATCAACAAGCAATGTCGATCATCCTTACTCAGCCCACCAGACCGCCCGGATTTGAGGACTGAATGGCCAAAGTTCCAGGCCTGCCTGGAAGCTGGATTCCCCTCCAAACCTGACCTCCCGAATGAGGTGGCTATTGACGCGCGTGTCAAGAAACTGTCAAGCGCTATCTCAAAAGCGTTGACAGATTCCACTCCCAAGTGTCGCCCACGTGGTGGCCCACGGCCCCCATTACCGACTCGTATTCAGGATAAAATACGCCTGAAAACCCGTTTACGGAGGAAGTGGCAGACGACGAAGGACCTTGCTTTATAAGGTGAGGTCAATCGTCTGCAGAGGTCGATGACCAAACAGCTTAACGAGTGCAGGAACGACCAGTGGAGCAACATGCTGGAAAGTCTTGATCCAGAAGACCAGCGACTGTGGAAGATGAATAGACGGGTGATGAAAATCCCCACTCCATCACCTCCCCTGGTCGCACCATTGGGTCTAGCTCTCTCGGACTCCGAGATAGCCAAAGCCCTTGCGGAGTTTGGAGGCTCAATTTCAGCCGGTAAATGATCCGTCGTTCCAGGCAATCATTGAGGTGGTTAACGAGGCGATGCGAGCTTACCCTTTCGCGCCCGCAATTGAGCCCAAACTAACCAACCCCACGGAAGTTCAACACGCCATTCGGGGTCTAAAAGTCGGCAAGGCACCAGACCCAGACGGTATTCTCAATTGGGCTTTGAAACATCTCCTACTAAGTGTCGTTTAACTATTAGTCGTGTTATTTAATGCGATTTTTTCCAACGCAGTACTTCCCGGCGGCTTGGAAGTACGCACGCGTGTTTTCGATCCTGAAACCCGGGAAAGACCCGACACTGCCCTCATCTTAACGACCCATGTCCACTAGATACGATTGGCAAACTGTTCGAGAAAATCCTGCTCGCCGTGATTCTCTGCGAAGTGAGCGGACGCGGATTGCTACGCGAAGAGTCGTTTGGGTCCAGACCCAAACACAGCACTGCGTATAGCTCGCCCGCCTTGTAAAACGAGCATCCAGGAACGTTGACGAGAAGAGACTAACAGGCGCAGTTTTCTTGGATGTGGCTAAGATCTTCGATATTCTATGGGTCGACGGTCTCCTCTACCAACTCAAATCCTTAATTTTCCCTCGTACCTTGTCAACACCATATCCTCATACCTGAAGGGACGGACGTTCGAAGCGTCCTTCCAAACAGCCACATCCACTAGCCGTTGCATGCGGGCTGGCGTAGCTCAGGGTGGAATTATTTCACCCGTCCTGTTAAGCCTGTATGTAATAGGTATGCCTTCGCCTTCCCGCCAAGTCGATTTGGTTCTCTATGCGGACGACACGACATAGCCACGTCCCGTCAGCCAGCGCTGCTCGTAAAATACCTGGAGACTTACCTAGAGCGTTGGCTGAGTGAATGGAGGATCGCCATCAATGTCTCGACCAGCTCGGCGATTCTCTTTGCCAAGACAGGTAGGCGTGTCCCAAAACCCCGAGTAGTACAGATCTTCGGGGAGCCAATCGAATAGGTCGATGACCCCGTTATCTGCGGGCGAATCTCGATAAACGGGTCACCTGTTCGAAACATTTCGATCAGGTAAGAAAGAAATCGGCGAGAAAGAAAGCGGCACATAGACTGGAAACGCTGGGAACTCTCCTGAAGAGGAGAAGCGGTCTCTCCATCAGGAATGGTGTTCTGCTGTATAAGCAGCTCATACGTCCCATAATTGACTATGCGTGTCCAGTTTGGAGGTCCGCCGCTCGCTCCCATATAAAGAAACTGCAATTACTGCAGACCGTGTCTTCGTCTTGCTACCAATGCACCCTCGTACATTGGTAACAGGCAAATTCACGACGATTTGGGGATCCCCTACTTCTCCGACCACATCAGATCTCTAAGAGATTCGACTCGAAGTTAGCTGATGCGGGAAACCCGTTAGTTGAGCAGCTTGGCAGACATCTGCGCTGAAAAAGTGTCGACCTGCGTCCCACTAATAAGGGGAAAACAGGACCGGCAACTCGTCCTGCTTACATGCAAGATGACCGCGGACACATGGAATCGTGCCAACTGGCACTTTTTCGGCTATCCTGAGGTCTTTCCGTGCTTTTCCTCAGTTGTAAGGC
>JGI20166J26741_11616807_pt1 | contig 11536 bp, 15 predicted proteins | sample TergutCu122P5_FD_26741 | JGI IMG/M metagenome (IMG submission 26741) | reverse complement strand
ACTGTATAATACTCTTGAGCTCCTGATGATGGGCATAGTGGTGCCCGAAACATGTTGAGCAAACAATAAGATCTGCAATAAAAACCTCTGTTGCATCCAGTTGGCATTTTATTTCCACATATTAACGACAATGCACGGTCAAAACCACATCAAATTTATATTGGACATGTTTAAAATGGTGGACATCAATAACTTCAAAAATTGCACACAGAAAAGAATCACTTCTTCTCTTCCTCCTCCTTCTTCTTAGGTGACACTACAGGCCAGTATGGACCATCACCTTATAATGGATTTCTCCCAGTCAGCTCTGTTTTTGACCTCCAGTTTTTAATTTTGCATCTATTAATACCTCTTTGTACACAGTTCCACTATCTGTTTTTGGTTGTCCTCTTAATCAACTTCCCTGGGGATTATTATTAAATACTTGACTGACTTTTCTTTTAGTATCCAGTCGATTAACAGCACCAATCCAAATCAGCCGACTTATTCTCACAAAGGAAAGGAGGTCTAAGTCTCCTAGCAGCTGCATTAATTCCTTATATCGCTAACTCCACTTTCCATTTAAATGAATTCCCTCAAACATTTTTCTTGAAACTTTTCTTTCAAAAGCATCAGCCATTTTGCAATGTGTTTATTGTTATTATTGTTATTATAAGCAATTTCCATTTGCTCCAGCTTTGATTTAAACAGTACTCTTTTTTTTTTTGTCTGAATATTTTATGTGCTGCTTGTATATTTATGTTTTTGTTCATTTTGTCTGGTATTTCTGTTAATCATTTTGTTCTAAGCACTCTTTCTATTTCATATCATTGAAATTCTACATCAAAGAAACTATTTCTTTGTAGTCTTCTTCTTTTCCTGTTATTTTCCCAGCTGTGTAATTTGTTCTTTTTTGATTTTGTTCTATATTTCCTTCATGTTGTGCACTTCTAATTGAGTATTTTGAATATTTGCTTGTTACTCCTCGATGAATTCTTCTTTTACTTCTTTCTTATATAGTTACAAATATCCCATTCCTTTATGTCACTTTTCTTAGTCTTCTCAAATGGATCACTATATCATATAATTATTAATGTCTTGTTTTGTCTAGCTGCAGTACATGGACCAACACAGATGGATGAAAGTCATTTCATGTCTTGGTGTTTCCACCATAGTGGCTATTGAAATTGAATTAGCTTTAGGATTAGACTGCACAGAGGAATGAAGAATTCCTGAAGTTTTGGTGAAAATTGCAGTTGCCAACTTAACCATGCATGAGTATGAGATTGTTCAAGAGCACTTGTATGGATCTGATAGTGATTGAATTGTGGGAGGTCATGTTCTGATAGATTGGGGAACACACCATTGTGCTAACCAAATATGGAACTGCTCCACTGCAGTGAAACAGATGATGGAAGTTAATTTTCTGGGAACTGTGGAGGGTCATGGCAAAAATGTGGGGAAGGGATTTTGGGGAGGCAAAACGAGATGCTTGGAAGTGTCTCAGAATTTAGTGAGTGCAGTGTGTCTGAATGAAACGTATAGCAGAGTCCGGGTAGGCAAGAATTTGTTGGACATGTTTCCTGTTATGAGTGGTTTGAAACTGATGCTTTATTTCCATTGCTTTTCAACTTTGCTGTAGAGGACACCATTAGGAGGGTTCAGATAAACCAGGATGGCTTGAAATTAAACGGTACACATCAGCTTCTGGTTTATGCTGATGATGTTAATATATTGGGAGGTAGCATACATACTATAAAAAAAATGCAGAAACTTTAGTAGTTGCTAGTAAGGAGATTGAATTAGAAGTGAATGCTGATAATACTACGTACATGGTCATTTCTCAAGATCAAAATGCAGGACGAAGTCACGGTATAAATATTGATAATAGTTCCGTTGAAAGGGAGGAAGAGTTCATATATTTGGGAACAACTACATAATGAGGAGCTTAATCATCTGTACTCTTCACCCAATATTGTTCGGGTGATAAAATCGAGAAGAATGAGATGGGTGGGACATGTAGCGCGTATGGGGGAGAGGAGAGATGTATACAGGGTTTTGGTGGGGAAACCTAAGGGAAAGAGCCACTTGGGAGACACAGGCATAGGTGGGAGGATAATATTAAGATGGATCTTCAGGAAGTGGAATGTGGGTAGATTGTGCTGGCTCAGGATAGGGAGAGGTGGCCGTGACCTGAACACCAACAGTGTTGTCTGTGAGGCATGGTTGGTTACCAGTGATTGAAGGCAGAAATCCTGTCTTCACATTCTTGTCATGACCTCCCAGTTTTAAAACAATCACTTCCATCAACTATTTTTCATTACTACAAGGAAGCTGCCACACTGTTTACAACATTCTGTCCCCTCACCAATCAGATAGCCACCTCCCACACACCACTTGCTGCCATATGTGTATAAAAGGTCCTGAATAAGCATATTAGTTCACCTTGATGACTGATATTGTAATTTTTCCTGAAATGTCGGAATATCTTCATTCCTCTGCATGAAATAATGCTGAAAGCCAATCCAAAGCACTGAGCACGGGCAGCGAAAGCTGAAGGACTAGAGTAGTGTGTAATTCTGTCAAGTGGCTTGCTTCATTCATCTCTGCCTTCCCACAAACATGCTGTTGATTGTGTCTCCTTGTGTTGTCTCGTTGTATGTAGACTGAATTGTTTTCAAAATAAATAGATGGGAATTTATTTGGTGTGCACAAATGTAAAAGGTCCCCTGCGACAGGCCGAGGTGGCCCAAGGGGTTCCAGGTAGGTTAAGGCCCTGGATTTTCTTGACGTTTCAGCATTACAAGGGTGGTGGGTCATCAGCATAATGCACCGGCCGCCTTTACCCCAGGAGAAATCCCTGGTACTCACTTTCAAAGGCTGAGTCGACCTCAGGGCACATGGTTCCATCAAGGGTACCATGGAAAAAGTGCACAAATGTATTGCTTACTAATGCAAATTTTGACAGGTGAAAACTGTTAAACAGAACACTTGACATTTTTCTTCATGATTAGTGACATGATTAACCCTGTTGTGCTGTAGGAATGTCACTGAGAAGCTTGGCACTGTATTCTTTCTGCTGCCATCTTAATGTCTGGGAAGATGTAAATATGAATTCTAAATTAATATTTATGGTTCTTCATTACTGAAATTAGTCCGTGGGTGGGTTGTGCATGTTTTCTTAATTCTTTGTAGTGGCTGTATTGGTTCCTTTCATTAGTTTTGGTTATTCCCTTCTGTTAACAGGTGGAGTCATCACAGAACATGATTCGTATTGTTGGTCTATCAGCCACATTACCCAATTATTTGGATGTTGCGAAATTTTTGCGAGTAAATCCTTACATTGGTCTATTTTACTTTGACTCGCGTTTTCGTCCGGTGCCTCTTAGCACAACGTTTGTGGGTGTAAAAGCAATCAAACCACTGCAGCAGATGAGTGACATGGATCAGATATGTTATGACAAAGTTATTGACATGGTGCAGAAAGGGCATCAGGTTTGTAAACCGTATTTGTTTTTATGATTTTAGATATGTGATATGTTCGATCTGCAGAAACAAAAAATGATTATATTTAGTCCACGGTCAATACCATCAAATGTAGACCAAGCATAGACAAGTAAATGTTTTCTGTAAGCATTTTCTACATGTTCCAGACAAACTCAGCTGTGCTTAGGGAATACCTAGTAATGCTGTCTCCATATTCCATTTGTATTCCTTGACGATAGCTGAGCTCAACCAAAACATGGAGGAGATGTTAATGTAAAAGTATTATCAGTCTTCTCTATGCTCAGTGTATGTTTGATGGTATTGACTAGACTTCCTGATGATTTCTGTTGTCTGTGATCATGTGTAGATTGATATACCAGTGTGCTCAGGGTCATGTTGCAGACGATACAGATTGTTTAATCAGCACTGCTGTGAGAACCTCAAATTTCATATTAAACCTCTTTGTGATTTGTTGTGCTGTGTTTCTGCAGGTCTTGTAGTCACTAGAATAGCGTTCAAGACATCACTGTGTTTGAATTGTAGTAAGGCAGTATTGTATTTGCTGTGCAGTTAAATTATTTTTATGATTTTCTCTGATGCTTAGCCTAGACCAGTCCATGTGCAAGTGTACATTTCAGTCCACACAGAATGATAAAATGGTGTATAGCTGGGCAGTGTGTAACTTACGCTGCTGAGAAATATTGTCAGAATCATCCGTAGCTTTGACAGTTGGGAATTGCTGTGATTATCTTCTGTTGACCTATATTATCAATTATGATATCTTTATACATTCAGAATTGATTAATGCATTATTGTGGTATGGTTACTCAGGTAATGGTGTTTGTACATGCACGGAATGCCACTGTGAGGACAGCAATGGTGCTGAAAGAAATGGCTTTACAACGCAACCAGCTGACGATGTTTGAACCAGAGGAAAGTGCAGCTGTTGGACAGGCACGGAAAATGTTGAACCGGTCACGTAATAAACAGCTTGGAGAACTGTTTCAATGTGGTTTCTCTGTACATCATGCAGGAATGTTGCGCAGTGATCGGTAAAGGGTATTCACGTTCTGTCACAGAATTTCATTGTGACCAGTAATCACACTATCTCTTATTTATTTGAACAGTATCGGTATAAGATAATTGCACATCCTGTACACCATTTCACTGAAGGGGCTGGTTTATCGGTTCTTCTGCCATGTGTAGTGCCCTTGTAAGAAGGCCATGCAGAGACCCCAGTGAAGTATTTTGGACCAAAATTAATTACCACATTTCGCACCTCATGAGACACCATATGTGATAAGACACATCCTATAATTAGCAAGATTTTTTTGCATATTTACTAGCCTGCATATGTGACGGTTCATCATGCAGTGTTACAATGCAGGATGATTTTTGGGGACATTTTTCATGGAAAAAAATGTGTTCTGTAAGGCAGAAAGATATGTTGTGTTCCACTTGCACAAAGTTTCACACTCTGGGAACTTACTACTAAGTTTGGAGTCAAAATTGGACAGGCTAGACCTACACAATTGAAATCAGAAGCTGATGTGCTCATGGCAAGAAACTGTACTTCAGCCATTCTTAATGAAGTGTGCAGACCTTGTGTCATTCATGGTGAACTGTTCTTAAAAAAAAGTCCAGTTTTATTGTGGACTGTATATTTATTTTTTATATGCAAGTGTCAGTACTGGCACCAAACTGTAGTTTAATTTCTTCATCTTGAAAATTATTGCATTCAGCCTTGCTTTAAAATGTGCATTACTTTCTGTTATTTTTTAATGGGATAAAGTTGTGTTACTTCTATCTGTGCTTGTTAATTAAAATGGTTTGTTTTTTTTCCCCCTCAGCTCCATGGTGGAAAAGTATTTTGGTGAGGGCCTAATCAAAGTTTTGGTCTGTACTTCAACCTTAGCTTGGGGTGTAAATCTTCCAGCACACTGTGTGATTATTAGGGTAAGTTATGTTGCTGTGTTTAGTCTTTTCTTTACTTTTATTTCCTGTCTGTGGGTTTCTCCACTTCTTATTGTGTTTCCTCTAGAGTAGAGTAAATTATGTTTCATAGAGGTGCAAGTGAACAGGAAAACCTTTATACAGATTTGAGTGGGCCCTGAAATCAGTGTCCTGTGGGAGGTTTCACTGTTTTATCCCAAGACCAGCAGGTATCCTTACTTTTCATGTATTCTCTGCAACATTCTTGTATTCTGACTTGCAGAAATTCCAAACATTTGGGCCGTGTGCCACCAGTAGGCACAAAGTTTATGAAGGCAGGACAGAGGATTAACAGTGCACACATGCATTACATTGTAATGCAACACTATTCCTGTCTGGCAGACATCTCTCATTTTGTTCCCCTGTTTTAAAGTTTGAAAGATCTGGTACAAATACAAGTATGAATAAAATGAACACAGTTCAATGTTGTAGTGTGTTAATATTATATTTTACAACCCCTCGTGGCACTTTTTCAAATCGCTCTTGTCTGAGTGGCCCGCTTTTAAAAAATGTTGTGCGGCTGTCTCCTGGAGCAAAAATAAAAAAAAAACACCTCTTGATTAATTCTATTTGTTATATTTTCACCTTCATATCTTATGTCACATAAAATGACTCTTCATAAAAAACAACATAGTTCTTATGTATACTGCAGTTCATGTTTTGTTTTAAAATTGCTTTGTCTCATCACAATACAGTAAGACAATTCATAAAAATAGCATAGTTATTTTTGTTTACTGTAATTTTTCATGTTGTTGTTTTTAAGGGGACAGAAATCTATGATGCGAAGCATGGCTCATTTGTTGACTTGGGGATTTTGGATGTATTACAAATATTTGGACGAGCTGGTCGCCCACAGTTTGACAAGTCTGGCCATGGAGTTATCATCACATCTCATGACAAACTGAGTCATTACTTGTCTCTTCTGACCAATCAGTTCCCTATTGAAAGCAATTTTATTGCTTGTCTAGCTGATAATCTCAATGCTGAGGTAAAGTACTGAGCTTTGTTACATTAAGGTATGGTGTTTTCTTGTAATTTGTTCAGATTCTCTGTCTTAACATTCTGGATGTCACATCACAGTTCTGTACTTGACTGAATCAGGAGCTGGGCTTGTGTAGTCAGCACAGTGATTGGGCTGTAGGCTAAATGACCTGGGAGTTGAAGTTTCAGCACTAGGAGGGTCAAGAAACTTTTTTTAAAAATATCGAGACCATTTCTGATGCCAACTCAGTGGGTACAAGGGATAAAAAGACAGGGTCATAAAGCTGACCACTTACACCATCTAGTGTTGAGGTTTAAGAATGCACATAGCATTACCTCTACTCCCTCATGGTGTGCACAAGGATAACTTCACCTTTACCTATTTGACCGAGTCAGTATATGCATTTTGTTTCATTTTTATTCTTGCCGCTGTTCATGGTTTGTGGTGAGGACATAAAATCCTTCAGCAAAGCTGAAATAAAATTGATAAAGACACCATGCTTCCATTAATTTTTGTGTGTACAGGGGTTATGGAAAGAAGGTCCACAGACCCACTCCACAGCTGCTTTAAGATGTTCTGCTTTCACTTCTAGAGTACTGCATATGTTCATAGGGATGTTTTTGCTGATAACTTTCAGTAGCAATAAGCACTGTATGCTGGTTGATACTGTATATGCCAAAGGTATTGGAGGGGAATGTAGCAATAGAAAGGAGGCAGCGTCAAGCACTAGTAATCCCTATCATCCAGGGTCATCTCGTTATGGCCTGTGTATAGTAAATTTTAGATGAAAACTCTATCCCTGCACCTAGAGTTTGTGTTATTATTTCACCACCATTTGTATTGAACTTCAGATATTCATCCAAATAAGTAAATTCTTCTTGCTTTCTTCCTTAGAAATAGTTCATAGGAGACCAACTGTCTCCCTAGCCTTTCCAAACTAGATGAGTAAAGTAAACAATAGGACATTTGACATTCATTTATACTGTGACATAATCCATTCTTTAATGGGGCTGACTGTTGATTCAGAATTTAAATAAAGGAAATTCTGTTGGCTACACTGATGTGTCATATTTTCAAATAAATGGACTCAAGTATGGAGAACCACCTGTTGGACTCGTTCCGAGATTGCAGAGTTCATTGTCCAATGTCAGACTGAGTCTGAGAATTTTTGTATTCAGCATAGTAAAATGTATCTAGTACAGTGTCATGTGTTAAACAACATGAACCTAAAGTGGTTAAGTAATACATCTCTTCTAGTATGTGTGCTAAATTGTACATCCCTGGAATGTGGCCACCACTTGTACAAGCAAGTTAAGAGAAATTAGGATTCTGTTCTTCTGGGATGTGATGGTGCGTCATGGGTTAATTGGATCTCCACATTTCACACGAACATGCTTTATTCATCGTTGAGACCTGGACTCTGAAGATGGAGGCAGTATGTTTCATTGAAGTATGGGGATTGAATTACCCTGTGTTGCAGCATCATATCCCAGTCCCAGCAACATGGAATTCTGAGCTGTAACACTGCTAAAACCTTGAAACTCAACATATGTGAAAAGTATGTGTATGAAGCATGCTGCGAGTCTTTTGGCAATTGAATTTTCGTGACATAGTACATTGAATTTCTGTTTATGGAGCCTTGCTGCCTTTAATTTTGTGTGTGTGTGTGTGTGTGTGTGTGTGTGTGTGTGTGTGTGTATGTAACAGATTTTCACATTACTTCATACTGGTTTTACGGCTGAATCTGCACCACATGTTTAGCTATATCACATATTTTGATAGACCCTGCAATGCCTTATTAAGGTTAGTGTGTAGTGACTTTGGAGTGTTGGTGGCAGGATTAGTTATGTAAATAGTCAGTGAAAACCCAATACTTCCAAGACTGTGCATCCACCAACAGAGATTTAAGTGATATTTGACAACTGTATATTCATACCAATGTGCTAGAGCCTAGTCTTTATTGTTCAGAAACTTGTGAAAAGGAGAGTAGTGTATGGACTCAAGCACTCAAACAACCCTTGTTATATCCTGCATGATGTTGTTTATGTGATGTGATCATATAGTTTCCAGACTAAATTTATTTTTCTATAACAACAGCACCTTCTAATCAGTGTTCTGCACTTCAAAGTAGTCTGCTTGGAACTTCATACAGCAATACCAGCAATTGTGCCACCGTTCCAATCATTTTATGAAGTTCTTTATTTGAAACTTGACAGGTGTGGCCTACAGTTTTGTTTAAATCATGAATTGCCTTACCTTTAACATCATTGTGAGTTTTGGGAAAAGAAAGAAGTCACACAACACAGTGTGGTCAGTAGGAAGGGAAGTCCTTCTTAAGGGTCCTGGCAGGTATTGAGATGCATGTTTTCCGCTCGGTCTCGCTGCAAGTGAGGCATTTATCTTATCATGGGATGGGCTTTCATATTCCCTGTTGATAGAAGTCTTTGTGCCCTGTTTTGTCAGCTATAATGTCAGAAATGTTTCCAATTTACCATTGTCTTCAAACTCATAGCTACAAAGATTTTCCTTCAGCCCAGGTAGCTGATGATAGTTACTTGGTGACAAATTAGATTTAAATAATCACAGTCTTGTAGGGTTTTCAGTCATGAAATTATGTGCCATATAAACATATTCTTTGACCAACCTGATTGCCCTATCATGTTTAATTTCTGAAAATTGTATATTTTGACTATGAATCTTTCATACACGTAAGTTTTTGTGGCCGTTGTCTAATGTAGAGTGTATGTTGTTCCATGCCACTTTGTCTTATAACATTCGAAATCAAGACTCTGTTTACTGGACTGGAGTCAAGACAGGGAGGTAATGAACACAGATTATCCCCCCCACACATCTTCTTATCAGCTATGTCAGTGTGCCTTCCCTTGTGCCTACCATGAGTCTCTTGTATCTTGTATGCTGACTATCATTTGCACCTCATCCCTTTCTGCTTTTGGTGTGTTACGGGTGTTGTTGAGGGGGTTAGGGTTGTAGTGCAGGAAGGGTGTGGGAGCAGGTGGTGAACTTGATTCCTCATCATTCGTGTTCATTGTTTCCTTGATCCAAGTATATTTTCATTTATGAGCAGAAAAATAACTCTCTTCCCCGCAGTTATAGATCTATGTAGAAAAGGTTATCCAAAAGAAAAATAAGTTATGGAGACTGTGCATAGCAACATACCCACAGATATATGATTAATAATGTTCTGGACAAGTTACCCTCTTGAAGAACCACTGATGTTTACTAGTATACACATTGTCTGTGTAACCTGTGCTTTTACCGTCCTGTAAATACCTGTACACATATATGTAAGTTAGGTAATGTAACTGTTGATGTTATAGTTACATGTTGCCAATGTATTTTAATATGTCAATCACTGGCTTACAAGAACAGATTTATGAGCTGGCACCCAGCTTTGGACAGTCTAGCCCAGGCCTAATCAACTCAGAGCTCATTGGCAATATACCTGCAACTCAGTGTCACTTTGCCTGTGGAGGAGATGTCATTTAATCCTTTTATGGTAAAGCCAAGAGAGAATGCAAATGAAATTCCACCTGTGTCCTGGCAAGCTATGCAAGATAACTACTGCTAATGACACAGTCAAAATCTTATTGTTAGCGTGTTGGTGGTAGTTTTGTGTCGGGATTGAAATAGCTCTGTCAGCATTTGTAGACATGCAATATTATATAATTGTACATATACATACTCTTCATTTTGTGTATTGAATTTAATGTTGCATGCATGCAGACCAAATTGTGCCAAAATTGCCTGCATCACATGCAGTGTTGAGCAGGCCTCATCTGGCCAATCCAACTTTATAATTGTATTTTATGTACTGATGATTGTTATGATATAAATCATATTTCAGTTTATGTTACAAGAAGTGCATTGCAGGACTTATGTGTGCTTTTGTGTTTAAGGTGACACTTGGAACAATTTCGAATGTTGATGAAGCTGTGCAGTGGTTGAGCTATACTTACCTGTTTGTTAGAATGAAAATTAATCCTCAGTGCTATGGTATCAACTATCAGGATGTTCATGTAAGTCAGAATTTTTAAATATCCCTGATCAAAACACACTGTCCAGGTAGTAAATAAAAAGAAAGAAAAATATTGTATATTCATATATAATATTTATAACAAGATGAGTGTACTACAAGAGTGTAAATATCATTTGAATGTGTAATACATTTTACAGGCTTTGATTTTGATGTTTTTCATCCTATTGTGTTTGAGATAAACTATTAGGAAAGAAGGGGCCATCTAACATAATATAGTTCAGCACTTTATTTTAGAATGGTCGACTACGTGTTTGAACTGTATCAATCAGTCATCATCAGGCCAGTATTATAAAGAAAATGTAGCTTCTGTAATATTATAATTTCATATGGAAGGTTGAGATCTGAACCCATTCCAAAAATTTTTATTTTTGTAATATGTTAATTTCTAGCAGTGGGTGGAGGTTTGTTGTAAATGTGGCAGGAGTTCTCTTGCGGATAGTGTTTGTTGTAATATGTCTAATGGAAATCATCCATGATAACTTCGTGTTACTAACCTATAAAAACCAGTTGTGTTGGTGAGAAAGTGTGAATACAGTAAATTAACCTCATGGGTAAATGTGAAATTGTATAAAACTGTTTGCTCCCTGGCAGGTGGGTTTCTGATTGGGTTCATGCATTGGGAGGGCTGTTTCTCCTGACTGGGTTTTGCACAAGGCCGGTTGTTTTGTTATCATCTGTAACAATGAATAATTGTGTTGTTTGGTACAGAGATGTGTGTAGTAGTTAACGTGTTGCAAATGTCCACTGGAGGCTTTTTACTCAAGAAGACAGGTGTGCTTATGTATTATCATTATGTTGACATTGATTGGAGCTCATGGAGTGTAGAGGAGGAAGTGTGTTTATGGCTATCTGTATATGCCTGACTGTTGGATTTTTGTATGTACTGTATGGGGATTCAGGCACTGTGGAAGGTGTTCCATACCTAATTTTAAGGTGTGGTATCCCCGTTGTGTGTTAATTACAGTATATAAAGAGTGGATAAAGTAGTCAAACACAACTATATTATTATTATGTAGCTATATGGTGGAAGGTAGCTAGCA
>JGI20166J26741_11616696_pt1 | contig 11536 bp, 12 predicted proteins | sample TergutCu122P5_FD_26741 | JGI IMG/M metagenome (IMG submission 26741) | reverse complement strand
CTGGTTTTAAACTTTTAAACAATTTTAAATTATTCAGTGACTTTAACGAGGTACAGGACTACTCCCTGATGATGATCTGTTAAGATCGAAACATGTAGGAGTACCTTTAAATATTTTTGTGTATTTTAACATTGAAATTAACATTTTAGACTAATACAGTTTTGAATGTGAAAAAGTGCGCATGTTGGTGTTTATCAATTATTAGATCCAGTTGACTTTGATTACACATCAGTGCATCAGAAGAATAACCAACAGTTTGTCACCAATATTTTCATCCAGTTCTCCATGAATGGAATCAGTTTGGGCCACCATTTATGGGAAAGATTACAGTAGATTTTGCAATACTTTATTTCTTTCCTTTATGACACACTCACTTGGGTTGGACTCTGGGTGCCTTACAGGGGAATACTTGACATCTGTGTTCAGTTTGTCAAGTTTCTTTTCCCACTGCGGTGATGAAAATTGTGTGCCATTGCCAGACAACACACATTCTGGCTTTGTAGCATTGGAAATGTAGTCATTTAATCTGTTGAGACAGGACCTTGTGGTGGCAGTACATAATGCATACAGCCTTGTACGTTTTGTGAATGTGTCCATGCACACCAAAGTGTATCTTACACCCCTTCCACCAATAGGAAGTGGGCCAAACAGGTCTGAGGCACATAACTGTCCAGGCTTTGATGGTAAATGACTTCTGCTTTCCACAGTTAAACTTCTTGTGGGGTGTTTCATATGTTGACATGTGTCACCAGGAAATAATTTTCCTTACTTTCCTTCCTACATTTTTAATGAAAAACATATTAGCTAGTTGAGCTATACACTTGTCACTTGCAGCATGACCTAGCAAAGCATGAACAAAAGTAATAATTTTTTTCTCCAGACTAGCAGGTAGGATGGGTCTCCAGAATGTATAACTTTCATGGCCCTTGCATTGCACCATGCCGTTTGACAGTCTGTATGTCACTGGTTTGTGGTATGGGTTGTTTTGTAAGGTTTTCCTGTATTTTCCTAACCCAAGAGCCATTACTCTGATGCGCTTTCAAGTCTTTTAGACTGGCTTTCACTTGTGGGTCTATGTTCAGGTTTATCACTGCAACCATAATATCTCTTGGTTTTATTATCTGTTTTATCTAGTTCTGTGTTAACCCTGCGGGATCACGACTTATTACATGCTTGATCGTGACAATGTACTCTTGAATTAACATGATCAATCTTCCATGATCTCCAATTTTTCCATTCTCTGTTGTAATGACGCACCCATGATAGCATGCTTCAGAAGGTGAGATGCCCATTGTGCCATCCTTTGCCTAGTCATGTTTGCATCTGTTTATCGAAGCTGTAGTGTGTGACTGCATCCCCTGGTCTCAAAATTGATTCAGAAAGGAAACCTTAAAGTCCTCATAATTGTGAACATTAGCCTTTGTTGCCATTAACCAGATTTTCACAAATTTGTCTGTTATGGCTTTAGTTAATGGAGGTAACTTTAATGAGTCGCCTACAGATTTACAATGAAAGTAATCATCCATGTCCTTCAGAAATTGAACAGTGTTCTAGGTTAAACCACTGATAGTAGGAAGTGCAATTTCTGGAATTATATGATTTGTACAACTAGCTACTGACAAGCATGCAAGCGTATGTGAGCTAGCATTCTCACGTGAGCTACTGACATGCACCCCAAGAGAGCATCCTTTCTAAACACTGCCATTTACACAACTTCATTTAATTCCGATATATTGCTAGTTACATCAAATACAGTTGGTTCAGGCTGGACCTGAATTGTTCCATGGCAAGGATTATTACCTAACTGATTACTCTTATTGCCCTTTATCTCAGCTATCTGCTGCCTTTTCAATTCAATTTCTTCCTTGTTTTTCTCTGCAGTTTTCTTTCTGGTTTCAAGCTCAGTTTTGTTGTAGTGCTGATTCAGTTCTAAACTTCCCGGTTTTTCTTACTAACATCCTGTCTAAATGCATCTGTCTGTTGCTTTGCTGTGCTGAACTCTGAAATGACCTCCTTATGTAATATTTCATGATTTATTTTAGAACTCTTTACATGCCTATTAATCTTATCATCCAAGTTACTGGCCAGTTTTTTTAAGTTGTTGTTTCTTACTAAATGAATTTCTTTATCATTATCATGCCTCAACTGACTTACATCATGTACTAATTTGTCAGTCTCTTGTTTTACATATTGGTTTAATTTATCAACTAACATCTTGTTTTCCTCCTGGATTTTACTTGTCATTCTATCTATAGTCCTTTCATTTTCCATCTAAATTCTTGCAACTTAGCTAACAATTCTTGTAGTTGTTGAGTATCATTTGTATCTACACACTTTATATTTTCCCCTAATCCTACAGACAGTGAAGCCTGTACTGCCTTCACTATGGGACAGTCTACGTGGTCGGACAATAAAGTTCGCGAACTAGCCACTATGTGCTTGCCATGGCAGCACTGGACAAAAGCCTTAGTATGGTTTGATGATGTTGACATATCAGCGTTTCACAGCTGTGTTGTTGTTGATCTATGGCAGTCTCTTTCTAAGTGGCATCTATTACTGTCTGTGTGTGTTTTGGTGTGCTGCCATGAGAATGTCGGAGCTTGAATTAGAGCAATGAACAAACATTAAGTTTCTTGTTGTTAGTTGACGATGTTAGTGCAAGTTTACGGGGGAAATGCTATGAAGACAACAGCAGTTTACAAGTGGGTGAAACGTTTTTCTGAGGGAAGAGAAAGTGTCATTGACGAAGAGAGATGAGGACAGCCAGCAACAAGCAGAACTGAAGAAAACATCGCAAAAGTTTGTCAAATTGTGCGTGAAAATCATCGGCTGACTGTCAGGAGCATAGCAGAGCAAGTGAACATCGGCCGAGAAACAGTTAGGAAAATCTTTACTGAAGATCTTGACATGAGGAAGGTGTGTGCAAAAATGGTCCCAAAGGAGCTCACTGAAGAACAAAGGCAAAGAAGAATTTTTAGCTACTAAAGAAATTACTGTGTTGGAACACCCTGCCTATTCACCGGATCTAGCCCCCAGTGACTTTTTTCTGCTCCCAAAGATAAAGGAAATATTGAAAGGAAGGCATTTTGATTACACTGATGACATCAGGAGTCTGAAGGCCCTTCCACAAAACCAGTTCCAAAATTGTTTTGAAGGGTGGACTAGGCGCTGGCATCAGTGCGTAGCTTCCCAAGGGGAGTAATTTGAAGGTGACCATGGTGGTATTCAGCAATGAGGTATGTAGCACTTTTACTGCGATGAGTTTGTGAACTTTATTGTCAGACCACGTAGTCATTCACTGCTAGGTTCCTGTGATAAAACTTCCACTTGTTCCTGCAGTACTTCATTGCTGATTTCAAGATTTGGTTTATCATTGCCTATATTAGGTTTTATTGTTCAGTTCTGGAGGTTCATGTTAGCCATGCTTGTAACAGTAACTGTACTGCTTGTAATAATTGTTTTGTTGAACTGATCTTTGCTGTTGATGATATGGATTCAGAATTCATCAACACTAATACATTAACACTTTTTCAGCACCTTACACATCACATAAACACTGACATCAATGATAGACTCTTCCCTGCCCCCAGTTCAGTGCTCATTTGATACCGCTGTTGGTATGGTGGCATAATTTTGACATAACATACACACTTCTTTGTGCCATGCGTTGGGAGCCACTTTTGCTATTGCCGGCAATTGACTAGTTGTGGTTTTGAGACAGTCTCAGGGATCACAGGGGTGTGTTCACTGAATCAAATTGTTGTTTAACAAAAATGTATATAAACAACATCACACTTACACAGGTTCCAGATTTGGGAGTTTATTCTTTTCATAGTCGCCACTGCACAGGCAACAGCACAGAGACTTCACCTAAATGCCCAACACTCCATTCTCTCCTTGTAGACTCTCTAAAATTTCCTCCCTTTTTAATTTTATGGCATTTTTAAAGCCTATGGCTTCCTTTATTGGTTGAGTCCCGAATGTTGGATTCAGCGTTCTCTCTAGTGAGTGGGGGACTCAAACCTTCAGCCACACACATTGTTATCACATATTCCCAAAAGCTTTCCAGACTGAACTCGAACCAGACCTTACAATGAATGTCTGGTTACAGGTGGTTAAAGCAAACCAACATTTCAGAGACTAACTCCATCTCCATAATCACAGTACAGATACGATTTAATACCCACCCTCCCAAAATTATGTACCTGCATAAGGCCAGAGTGTAGTTGGCTTACTTCAACCATCTGATCCAGCTGTCAGCCTGAGAAGATCTCACTGAATTCTCTCAATGAAAGCTCCATTCAGTTCATATATTCTCAGGGATTTGTGTAAAAATAACCATTTTCTCAATAAGGTGAGCAATTTACAGTGTTATTTTTCTAATTTCCTTAACAACTATCTTCACTTATATAAGACAAGACTTTTCTCCTATCAGAAGTTCATAGCTTTCATTTCAAAATCTCTACCATTATACAACATGACAACCATGTCCACAAATTTGAATCCACTGATATCTGTCAGTCCCCAGCCTGAACTTTAAATTTCATGGATTGAATGTCTAAGATAAAGGGTCCATTGTTTACTGGATTAGTAAATTTAGCTTTGTAAAACTGGGTTGAAATGTGCTCTCTTTGCACCCAGGCCTTTACCTTATAACTTTCTGCAGCTGAATACAGCGTTCTTGTTGATATTTCACAGACTGACGGAATATCTCATCATTTGAGCTTTGTTCAGCTTCTTTCAGCTTTTCAGCAGCTTTCTGGTAGCACTGAATTGACTCATCAAAATGCTTCCGCAGAAGATGAGCTTCAGCACGTCGCTCTAGCTGATGAGCCTTTAAGTAAGATGCTAATTAACATCAAGTGGAAATTCCATTCAATTTGCATGTAACTTCAAATTACAGACAGGGCTTATTAGAACAAAGTGCACGCAGTCTTCAAATACATACATGCATATCAGAATGCCATCGTATTCCTAATTCTCATACTCAAATGCTGAGTTATTGGTGAGCTACACAGTTCGGATGCACGATGTATTTTGCTTGGTTATGGAGCTCTAACATAACACACACCCTTGATTTTACACTATTTTGTTAACAGCATACATGTGCTACTTCGTTTTGAAATGCTGTTTGTAGACTTATGTCAGAGGTATTATTTTAAACTGCCATAAAGTTCCTAACAGATAAGAACTTTATTCATATTCCACAACGTCCTGAGCCGCACTAGGACCCAGCCAGCCTCCCATCACGTAAGTATCGGTTCGCAACGTAGTCCTTCCCCAGGGGTACGGGGGCCGGGCCGTGAAGCTGACCACACATCCCCACCTGTATGCATTAATGGCGTGCATAAGGACAATAACTATGAAGCAGAAAAAAAAAAAAAACCGCCCTTCACCATACCACACGATTAGACCGTAGGGCATGGTGTAAATAAATATTTCTTTTCGCATCAAGTCGAGTTCTGGGTTAATTGGTCACGAAACAGAATGGTAAAATGATGTTACTGTTTACATTATGTACTCACCACGTTCAATGGAAATGCATCCACGAACTCCATATTCGAATTCTGGATTCACGAATGGAGGCCGACACGAGTCATCTCTTTACACATGACCTCAATCACCCCCGCTTTCTCACCACCACAGATTCTCACCACTGTCTTTCCTTCCGCCTATCAACCATACTTTCCATCACAGAGGAACGAGATAATCCATGTCACCGACCAAAGTGTGTAACTCTAATCCGTGATCCGTTCGGCGTGGGCCAGTGATGTTATTCATCTGTACTATGTATCCATGTTTGATCCATGGTTATCAATCTGTGGTTGGAATGTGGTAGCTGCGGTTCTGATCTGTGCTCCGGAGATAGTTCGATTCCCGAAGTTTTTCGGTGAATTAACTGTCAAATGAGATGATTTATGTTTTTATATTACAGCAAGTAGACTGAAAAATTTTCAAAATCTGCTTCAGTTGTATGGGTTCTTTTTTTACGGTATAAAAAATGCGCGTTCGGTAATTAAGGCATGGAATACTGTGCAGTAATACTGCTGCGGACTAGTAGTATATATATGATCAGTGAGTAGTATATGTAACCTATTGTTTCTACGTTTCTGCGGCGTGATGTCATTATTGCATTCGTAATGTCTGCAGAAGAACGTGAGGTACTACCTGAAAAGAAATTACGTTTCAGATCAACAGCAAACATTCATTACTCTAATGAAAATAAAGTGGAAGATCTTCTACGGAGTACAGAGTTTAGGAAAAAATGGGATGACAACAGAGGAACACGAAAGAATGAAGAGATGAAGAAGGAAAAAGGTTAGTTTTTATGCATATGTGATGTGCGGACGTGAAGTTTAAGCCCGCCGCAATTTAGTAAGCAAAAGCCGAAATGAAATTGTATAAAGTCTGTACCCCGATGTGTGATTTACTGTCTAGTGTTCAAAACGTATTTGGTACGTCATGGAGTTTATTTCATTCCATAGATAATTAATTGGCGTAGGCAAAGGATGCAGAATGTGTCATGATCTAAACAGTCATGTTTTGAACTTTTGATGGTAGGTGGAACTGCAGAACTTAACTCCAGTATATTAAACATTTCAGTATTTGCTGGAGTTAATAGGCGAAATACAGGTCATGTTTGTGCCTTATGCTTGTATTTTGTGTATCAGAATTTGTTCGGAATTTTCGTTTTATCCGAAAATTATAATACAGTATGACAGTCAAGACGTCATTCAGATAATTTTGTAAGTGGTCAGTTTCTGGACGTGAAATTATTATACTTGTATCATCTGCAGAGGATGGGTCTGTGTCAGGAGTTGATGGTTTCATATCATACCATTTATTCTCATTACTTGGACCCTTACAGGATTACAAAATCCGTATGGATATGGAAATAGTACTGTACATGAAAGTAACAACAATATTTGCTTAAGTCAAGAAGTGAAGTCACTTTTAAGTTTTAATTGTTAGACCTACTATGATCTTTGAAGATTTAATGTAATATAACTTACTCTAATATAACATCTAATAACATAAAAACACCTATTAAAAGGATACAGTACTTACTGGACAAAAAATAATTTATTATGCCACTGCATAACAGATAAAGATGTGTACATTCATGCAGTTATGTTTTATACACAACAAGATCTAAAATACAGGTACAAAAACGAAATATGTAGTTAAAGAATAAAGTAAATATAAGTGTATATCTGTTTTATGTGCCAAACTTTCAAATACTAATTTAGATCATATATAAACAAATTTAATGTTTTTGAAGTTCAAAATATTCGTCTAAAGAATAAGAGGAATTTTCTTATAAAATTTCTGTAAAATCAATTTACATTTCTTGGGATTATCAGACTTTTTAATATAAGAAGGAAGCATATTAAAGACCTTAATACCTAAACAGTACACTCCCTTGTGTTATTTAGTCAAATTCATGGAAGGTTGGTAAAAATTAGGGCAGCTGTTTGATATGTGTGAAGGAAAGCAGATGGTCCTTGTTGATACGCGTTCGATTCTGTGTTTTTTAATGCCCCATATTGAGTGTATGCTGTAATTTTAATGTACTGATTTTATTTATGCCTTTTTTGTGTTTTTCAAGCACTCTGTAGCTATACATTGAATTCCATTAAAATTTAAGGATGTAAAATTTATCATTCTTCTGTCTAATATATAAATGAACCTCTTTGTAATCGGATTTTCTTCTTTGGTTGTAAATTGTTTCACGTCAAAGATGAGGGAGGTTCAGACACTGTGGAGCAGCCGTCACTACTGACATTTCTGAGCGTTGAACTGACACGTGGCTATATGCTAGAACATGATGAAGAGAGGTATTCAGCACGAAGAGAGAAAGTATATTCCTTTATGAAAATTCCTCGTGAAGTTGAAAAATTCATGGCATATGGCTTTTTCCAAGTAAGTCGAAAGCATGATGTACTTTATTTATATATAGTGCATAGTTTATAATTGTTCTTTTGAAGCCAGTTTCATATATAGAGGAAGTGTGTAAGGTTTTCACGTTTCCTTTCCAGTGTGCAGACTCTTTCCTGTTTGTTTACACCTTTTTACCAATGAGATATGTTTTGGCACTTTGGGCTCTGATTAGTCGACCATTTCGGGAATGTTTTGGGTAAGATGGTGGTTACTTGTTTGTGAACAGTTAATAAGTGAGAGTGACTTATACCATCATGTGTATTTATTGAATATTTCTTTTATAGGATCCAGAAATCCAAATCAAAGAGCATCTTAAAACCGGCGGAGATCTGCGACTTGTTGAAGGCCTGCATACTGATTGCTTGTAGCATGATGATGTCATACATTGATACATCCATGATGTACCACTTGATCAAGAGCCAGTCTGTTATTAAACTCTACATCTTTTACAATATGCTTGAGGTTAGGATGTTGATGTTTGCACTTTCACATGCAGCATTGTTTAAACGAACTAAAGAATTATTGTGTTGTGTTCATGCAATGGTATATAGCCTGAAATGTGTGTGCAACAGATGGTAATGTTGTTGAGAATGGACTGTAGTCACAGTGTAACAAATGTTCTCTGAAACATGAATTATTCAGTGTATTTTATATAACCAACGAGATGCAACTTATACAGTGTTCTTTATTATTATCAGTGCTCTATACGTTTCGGGCGGTTTTTCCACCCATCATCAGGAGCTTATAAAACTTGTGCAGCCTTGGGTATTGTCATGCCTTCCTGCTGTCTACCACTGGTGTGGTTGGGAAAGCATGACAGTACCCAAGGCTGCACATACAATTTTATAAGCTCCTGATGATGGGCGGAAAAACCGCCCGAAACGTATAGAGCACTGATAATAATAAAGAACATTGTATAAGTCGCATCTCGTTGGTTATGTAAAATACACATCTAGCGATGCACGGTTCCATGAACGTTAAAAAATGAATTATTCAGGCTATATTTACAGGACATTAACCACATGAAGCACTGCACTGAATTAGTGAATTGCTACAAGTAACCAGCAGCCAATACCTGTTTTGAACTCCACTGAGGTAATACATCACAGGTCTGGATGTGCAAGAGTCTGCTGTAATTGTGCTCTTTGCAGCCTTTGCTCAGGTTGTCCTCGGTTTTATTAAATGTTCGCAGTTTTAAAACTTTACCATTTGTTAGTGGATGGATATTAAAATTGGACATTCATAGCTAATTAAAAAGTAAACTATTAGCAGACGGGAGTTTTGTGACGTCACTGAAGAACCAGGATCACAAATTATTGATCATGCAGCATTTTATTATTTATTAGGAATAACACAAAATATATACAATGTTTATGCAGTCATTTCTACATTTTTTATTCTTACGCTGTATCTGTACACTTAGTAACAATATCTGCAGTAACTGGCATACATACGTGATACTGTTGGGATGACATGGACAGGACATATTTCATGTATGGGAGAGGTGAATGCTGTAGAACTTTGGTGTGAAAATTTCAGTAAGTATCACTCCAGAGATCCCTGTTTAGCTATGAAGGTATGTGTGCATGTGGAGGTGTAGCTCCACTCATTCTTAGCAATGCAGATGGAGGTAAGAGGTCAATGTCACAACCTGGCCACCTTGTACTTAAGTAATACTTAAAAATTTAGTTCCCACATAGGAAACGGAGTTCACTGAGGATTGTTGTCATGGGGAATTTGATGCAGTGGAATCTGATGGAAGTTTTTGATGTTGCAGAGTATCCTGCTGCCAGTGTCCTCAGCATAGACGTACCCTGTTGAAGGAGGCAGTAGGTGTTAACTCCAGATTCAAATGCCTAATTATGCTGTAATTGGAAATTTGTTCCTGTTCTAGGTAGGCGATCGGTTGTTTTCTGCATTTGGACAGGACACAATCGATGCCCTATTTTGGACGGCTACCGAGCCACGAGATAACAGGAGGGAGCATCTTGGAGTAATTCCTCATTTATTCTTTGCTGTTACATATGTCTGTATCCTTTCAAAGACTGATGTGTTGAATGGACAGTCACCTGTAGGGAAACATTATCTTTAAGTTCCTTCTTTGTTTAAACTGTTTGATCACACTTCAGAATACATAGAAAGGTTGCATCTGAGTTGTGTCATAGGACCTTTGAATTGAGTTTGAAAGATTAGCCGTCTTATCATTAGTTGTGTATTTGAATATCTTCAAGGAAATTTTCAGCAGTGTGCGTATTAGATTTCCATTGTCTGTTTGTCCGTGTGTAACAATGTGAGAGTTGTTGGATGGATTTTTATGAGATTTGATGTTGGGGAAGTGTGCTAGCGTGGTCAGGATGGATCCTGACCACGTTAGCAGATGCCAACACAACTAGCATGACAAATACCTATTGTGTGTATACAGCGTTGAGATGCTCCTGATGATGGACAGTGGACCTGTCCAAAATATATAGAGTGCTTTATCAAATAAATTTGAGAAATAGTGCTTTCATTATAAGAATTGTAAAATATGTTTTGGAATGAACAGTGTTGTAAGATGAGTTGTGAAGAGAAATGAAACACATTTTATATCCACGGAGTGTCATCGCTGGATGACTGCTCCCCTCAGATCCAGTTCCTAACTCATTTACTTATTGCTCCATGTTGGAGTAGATTGTAAATTGGCAATAAATTAAACTAAAAAAAAAAACTAAAATTTTATATCCAAGACACTTTTTCTGTAAGTCATATGACTCTCAGAAATTCTATAATTAAGAGAGTGGAAGTGCACAAGAATTTTTATGCTTTGCTTACATTTCCAAATTTATTAGGCTAGTCTGTGGCAATCATTACTTGAAACTGTGGAAGTTCATTTCAGAATGTAGCACAATACTTCACTGGATACACTCTGGTGGAATCAGAAATCATGACAGTCGCTGGATTAACTGTGATAGGGAGGAGGTGATTACATTGCAAAATATTGCTGCTTTTGTGTGACTGGAGTACACTATTTTGGGCTTATACAGAATTTACCATATTTATGCAATTGGCAACATTTGTATAACACATTTGTGTGTGTAAATTTTCCTTACCTAAGGACTTTCTCTTTTGCAGATTTTTGTATGAAAAAGGAATTTTATTCCATTTTTGTCTTAACGTAATTTTCCTCCAGCTTGTCTCTGCATAAATACGTCCTCATATAACCTCCTCCTCCCTAGGTGTTTCTTTTCCTGTATGTCTTATTGCAACCAAGCTTTGCCATACATCTCATGTCTTCCCAGTGAAGTTCCTCAATTTCTCCCAAAGTTGCTTCTTTCCCCAAAATTTAGTCTCCTAAATTCTTATGTTTGGAGGTTCAACTATAAATATTTGTTGATAGTTACAAGAAAATGTTTAATGCTTCTCGATTGATTAACTGACATTTGTAATGGCAAACACAATTTTGCAAGTTAATAAGTAGATACTGAACCCTCTTTTATTACCAACTGATGCACGCAGTGTTAAAAAACGCAGAGTTATTAAAACATTCTAAATTAGATAAAAACGCTCCAACATGTTTCGGTTTACATAGAAACCATCTTCAGGGAGCTAAAGTCAG
>JGI20166J26741_11616584_pt1 | contig 11536 bp, 8 predicted proteins | sample TergutCu122P5_FD_26741 | JGI IMG/M metagenome (IMG submission 26741) | reverse complement strand
TATGGTATTGACAGGGTACTACATCCAGACAAATCAGGTGCAGGAAGACGATTATTTCCGCGCTTGGGTTAAAGAGCACTTTAAGATCGATTTACAAATGAGCTATGTGGCAGGCGAAAATTATGATGATAAGGTGCGTACAATGGCCGCCGCCGATCAGCTCCCTGACCTCTTGCAGACCTGGTCTCGCCCTTTGTTTGATGAACTGGCTAAAAACGGCCAATTATTGGCTTGGGATGACCTGTTTGCCAATTATGTGCCAGCCGCAAGCACATGGATACCGAGCGGCATTCAGGATATGTTCCGTTATACAGACGGAAAGCTCTACTACTTTACCGGCCTTAATCTGCCAATGGACAATAAAGAAGAGCAGAAAAAATATTATTCTATAAATGGCCCTTCCACATGCGCTTTTGCGAATCAGGATATTCTGAAAGCTGCAAATATGCAGCCTCCGACAACTCCAGATGAGCTCTACGCTTATCTGAAAGCTGCGGTCGCGCTCCCGGCGACAAACGGAGGTAAGATCATCGGACTGGAATCTACAATTTTCAGCCCCTCCGCCTATACCAATACCGGTTATCCCGGCAGCCTGCCGGAGAGGACTTTCGGAGTGCTTGTACATATGTTCGGGCAGTTTCAGTCCAATTATACCGCCGAGCCGGACGACGCGAACCAGGTTATGAAATTTGTTCAGGATAACCCTGCATACCTGAAAGCGGTCAAATTTGCCGCGCGGTTATACAGGGAAGGGCTCATGGACAAGGACGCTTTTACGCTGAACAACGATGATATTAACTCTAAAATTAAACAAAACCGTGTGGCGTACGCGATAAACATAATAAACATTGAGGGAAACAATACGGCTATAAGCCAGGACCCAAACAAGCCGTACGAAGCGGTTCAATGGACAAAGGATCCTTCGGTGCAAAACGGTTATTTCAACGGCGTGAATCCGATAGGCGGCTGGTACTTCGCGGCCAGCAAGAATGTCAAGGATCCTGAGAGACTGGCGAAATATCTTGAATGGCATTTATCCGACGAAGGGCTTATGTTTGATAATTACGGCCCGCCGGACGAGTCGAAGCAAAGAAACACCTGGTATTACGACATGACCGCCAAGCCGGACAATGGGCTTAATCTGCCCGGCAAGCCGGTGCTTGACCTCGATCTCCAGAAACAGTGGGATACCGAAAAGCCCCGTTGGGAGCCAAACGAGTGCGGCACTTGGGGAGCAAACGCTTTTGGCCTAAGAAGCCAAATGAACTATTGTCAGCCCGGAGAGTTCGGGGTAAACATGGCGACCGACATGTGGCAGAATATTGACAAGATACAGAATAATGACAGCGACTTATACTGGCCGGCGGATTTGAAGATGATTAAGTTCTGGAGCGCGCCTTTTGGAGATGTCTTCACGCAGAAGGGCCCCAAACTGGACGACCTGCTAAACAAATGGGAAGTTAAAATGATTGTGCAGTCTAAAGATGACGCGGATGTTGACAGCATGTACGCTCAGATGATGCAGGAAGCTAAAAAAGCCGGCTATGACGAAATTGCGAAAGAAGCTTATCAGATTTACCAAAATGTAAACAAGTGAACTTGGATTAAAATTTAGCACGCAATGAGTATGACAGACACACGCTATGCGTATGTTTGTCATACTATCTTAATTTCTGCACCAGGTTGGCGCGCTTGGACATTTAACCGAGGAGATTATGATTTGTCGATACAAAATGCTTTTGAGAAGATATTCGAGACCGATTCCATACCCAAAAGGGAAAGAGTGGAACGTACATTAAATCATAAACCCGTAGACCGCGTCGCGCTGCATGAGCAGTTGAGCTATAATCCAGGCGTTATTTCTCTATATACGGGCAAAAATATCCGTGGGTTTAACTATAGCGTAGACGATGTGTGCTCAGTCATCAGCAAAACGTTGGACGCGTGCTTTCCTCCCAGGGCGCTGAAAGGAACCTCTCGCATAACAGACGGCGACGGGTTTGTCATACAAAATGACGACTGGACATACTGGCATGTCAGCCGTCCGTTCGACGATGTGGACGGAGCGCGGAAATGGCTGAAGAACAGGATAGAAAGAGAATATATTAAAAAAAAGGAATTCAATCCGGATCAGGCACATGAGGAATACCGGCGCTACATGCTTAATATGCAAAGCAAAGTAGGCGAAACGGTCATCATAGATTACAGTATAGGCACAGGCATGTGCTCTGTTTTTGACGGGATGGGGCTGGAGCTATTTTCATATTTTTATTATGACCATCCTGACGATATGACGGAATTTATGGAGATTTCCACGGAAAATTCCGTAAGAAAAGTACACGCTGTCGCTGATATTGAACTGTCGCCTGTCGTATTGATAGCCGAAGATTTTTCCACAAAACAAGGGCCTATTTTTGGGCCTGATTATCTTGAACGGCAGCATTTTCCTTATGTAAAACTGTTGGCTGAGGCATGGCACTGCCATGGCCTCAAAGTGATATACCACAGTGACGGCAATTATAAGAAAGTTATTCCGGATCTGATGCGAACGGGTATAGACGGGTTTTATTGCCTTGAGCCCGGATGCGGGATGGATATTGTCGAGCTGAAAAACAAATGGCCTGAAATGGTCTGGGCCGGCGGGGTGGACGGAGTGGAACTTATGGAACGGGGAACCCCTGAAGAAGTGAGAAAAGAGGTTCGCCGGCATATATTGGAGACAAGCGCTCTTATGACCGGAGGTATGTTCGTCGCCACATCCAGTGAACTAAACCCTCCTATTAAACCTGAAAACTTTAAAGCAATGGTTGACGCTGCCGGAAGTTTATCAAATTCTGATATTTTGTGAGGTTAGTTTAATGCCTATAGATAAAGGAAAAATTATCCTCAAAGATAATTGGCTTATTAAATCATCTTCCCAGGTAAGCGAAACCGGCGATATTGTTTCGGATAATCGCTACTCACCACAAGGGTGGTACCCGGCAAGCGTACCTTCAACAGTATTGAACGCGCTTGTAAAAAACGGGGTTTATCCCGACCCCAGGGTAGGGCTTAATATATACGGGATACCCGACGCGTCGGATGAATATAACGAAATACATAATTTATCAAACTTCAGTTATCTGCCCGATAAAGCGAATCCATGGAAGGAGCCTTACTGGTACCGGACGGAATTTATACTGCCTGCGGAACGTAAGGCAAGACAGTGGCTTGTTTTTAACGCGATTAACTATCGCGCGGAGGTGTGGCTGAACGGAAAGAAAATCGCCGGTTCAAAAGATATGGCCGGCGCTTTTTTGAGATTCAGGTATAATATTACTGATTTTATTAATTACGATGGAATCAATTATCTAGCGGTCAAAGTGTACGGAGTTGATCATCCGGGCGTTCCGGGCACACAACTCGATGTTTTTCAGCCGCCGAGAACTCCGAAAGACGATCATGGGACAGAAATCATGAAAGATGTTACTTTTACTTTCGCGGGCGTCGGATATGATTGCGCGCCGGAAGCCCGTGACCGGATGATGGGAATCTGGCAGGAGGTATACGTCGAAGGCACCGGTTCTATTGATATAAGAAACCCCTTTGTTAAGACAAAGCTGCCGCTTCCGCAAACAAATCAGGCAATGCTGACAGTATCCGCGGAACTGTTCAACGCTTCGGATGCTGTCCAGAGTGGTGCTCTGAAAGGAAATATACAAGACGTTATAAAATTCGAAAAAAATATTGAATTAAACCCAGGTGAAACGAAAGAAGTATATTTTTCCTGCGAAGATTACCCGCAACTGGTTATCGACAACCCCCTTTTGTGGTGGCCAGCGGGCTATGGCGAACAAAATTTATATACTATTACTTTAAGCCTTGAGGTTGACGGGTCTGTTTCAGATCATGAAAATATTTCTTTTGGCATCCGTGAGGTGACGAAGGAACTGCATGAACTTAACGGAGAGCATGGGCTAAGAATATGCGTTAACGGTCAAAGGATATTTTGCAAAGGCGGATACCTGATGGTAGACGCGCTCCTTGACAGTGAGATGATGAGTGAAAAAAGATTCGAGCAGGAGATCAGATATTTAAAGGAAGCTAACCTTAACACTTTTTGCATGGAAGATTTACCGAACCTTCCGGACGTTTTCTTTGACTTATGCGACAGGTATGGCATGTTGTTCTGGAACGATTTCTATCAGTGCCACTGGCTGAAAACAGACGACCATCCTTTAGACCATGACCTTCTCGAAAAATGCGGGGCTGATATTATCAAAAGATACCGGAATCACCCGTGTATAGTCATGTATATGTGCATGAACGAAGGCTCCATTGTGGAAGATATATACCGCAATTGGCGAAAAAGCGTGCTGGATTTGGACGGCACCAGATTGTTTATTCCGTCAGGCTACCCTGATATTTATAATAGCAAATGCTGGCCTGAATGGATAAAGCAGGACACTCCTGTGGGTGTGAACGACAATCACCCCAAGTCGTATACATGGCAGCAACATTCATGGTATTACAGCATGGTGCGCGACGACAGGTCCTGGATGTTTAAAATTGAAAGCGGGTCAGCCTCACTGCCGCCAATTGAGAGCCTGAAAGAATTCATTCCTAATATATATGAGACAGCCGGGGAAAAATCCTACCCTCTGAATAATGTTTGGGCTCACCACGGCGCCAATGACTATTATCTGAATTATGACAGGGCCATACGCAGGAGATTCGGAGAATCTGACAGCGTCGAAGACTACTGCTGGAAAGCGCACCTGGTCACCGCCGATCAGCACAGGGCCATGTTTGAGGCTGTTAACCACCTCAAATGGGATGTTACGAGCGGTTTTTTGCAGTGGAAGCTCAATTCTTGCTGGCCGGACGTACAATGGCAATTGTATGATTATTATCTTCGGCCTATGGTCAGTCTGTATTACATAAAAAAAGCCTGCGAGCCTTTGCATGTGCAATTAAATCCGATAAACAACATGGTTACCGTGATCAATAATCAATTGCAAGCAAAAAGAAATTTATCAGTATCGGCCTGGGTTTTCAATTTCGATATGGCCGTGTTGTGGGAACAGTCTATAAAGGCGGATATACCCGCGGACTGCTATAAAGATATTTTTACGATTCCTTATTTGACAGATTTATCGGCAATATATTTTGTTAAACTTGAATTAAGCGAAGAGAACAATAATTTACTTTCGGAAAATTTTTATTGGCTCTCGTCCAAACCAGGAGTAGATGATACCGGCAGTTTTGTTGAGCTTAAAAGGCTTCCTCCTGTAGAATTAATGGTTTCTTATAAATACGATGAAATTGGCGAAGATGGAATTGTTCGGGCAAGGGTTTCAAATCCTTCCGACAAACTTGCGTTTTTCATCAGAATAATTGTAATGAACCAAGGAGAAGGGAGAGAAGTACTGCCAGTTTACTGGAGTGATAATTATTTCAGCTTGCTTCCGGGAGAAGATAAAGATTTGACGGCGATTTTTTCAAGTAAAGATATTGGCAGTTCAAAACCGGTTGTAGAACTGAAAGGGTGGAATTTGCAAGGATGTAGGACAACGGAATTGAATGATATAAACCATTAAATATTTGATTGAGGAAGAAAATGCTTGGCAGTGATAAGATCAGCAAGAAAGAAATTGTTTGTTCTGTATTAAAAAGGGATAATAATCATCGCTTTGTCTTCGCTCCTAATTTATGGCAGTGGTTTGCCCATAAAAGCAACCATCACTTGCTTCCGGACGAAATTGTGCACTGTAAGACACAGCTTGATGTAATCAGGTACCTTGGTTTGGATGTTTTCAGCAGGAACATCTACTGCGATGAACAGAAATACTGGTTCGGCGGATTGACAGAATCAGAATGGAAAGACTGCCATTAGGCCAAATATTGTTACCTTATTTATAAGGCTGAAATAAATAACAGGAGGAATTATCATGCCGCTCTACGAAGATCGACGCAACGCCCAAAACCGTATCAAAGTCTCTCAAGTCTGCGCCGATTCTGTCATTACCGGCAGCGCCGCTGTGGCGGAAAGGATCGTAAACGCCATAAAAGAGAAAAGCGTTAAGCTCGGCCGCCCTGTCTGCGCGGCGCTCGACGGCTGGTATGGAATTGAGTGGGAGAAGGTGCTTTCCCATATCAAAAATGCTGACAAAGAACAAAACGCCGGCAAGGAAAAAAACATCGCCAATTACATATCGATGAGCAAATACTTCCACGAGACGGAATTCTTAAAAGAATACAAGCGGAAATACATCACCGATGACCCCGCCTTCGGATATGTGAACGACAACGGGAGAGTTGAAGAATTAATCGACCCGGATAAAGCAGAACAGTTAAAAGAAGAACTCGCCTTATTTGACGGCAATACAATCCTCTACGGCTGCGCTTCTGCTACTGTTTTGTTAAAAGATTCCATAGATATCATCATCTACATGGATAAGACCCGTCAGCCTATCCTCTGGCAGATGTGGGGCGGAGCGCTAGCCCCGTTCGGCTCGGATAAACCCGATTCTTCCTATGCGTGGAAAGAATACTATTATAACGATTACCACATGCTCGACCATCAGAAGGAATACCTATATGAAAAAATGGATTTCTGGATAGAGGCGATAGACCCGGATAATCTTAAGCTCATCCCTCGGGATTCCTATCACGAGATCATCAAGACACTGCTGAATTATCCTATCAAGGAGATCAAGATATACCAGCCCGGCCCGTGGGGGGCGTACCGTTATAAAGACTTATTCGAAGTCCCCGGCCTGGAGTGCAACGCCTGGAACGAACTGGCCGGCCCCGAGCTTGGCATGATCGTGGAGCTTAACGGCGGTGTATCCTGCGAGATGCCGATGCTAAATTTAATGCAGTATCAAGCTGAATTTTTAGGAAAATATTTAACTCAGACATATCCGCGCCTGTTCCCGATGGACGTCTGGCTGGATGACGGCTATTTTTCTGAAAAAACGCCTGTAGAGCGCACCGCCATGCCGATACATAACCACCCTTCATCCGATTACGTGAAGCGTCACTTCAACGAGCCCCTTGGACGCTATGAGACTTATTACATATGCGAGGCATACGAGGGCGCGTGTACCATAATGGGATACAAAGACGATATTGACCTTGAGGAGTGGGAGCGTCTGTGCCGCGAATCTGACAATATCAAGCCGATAGATAACTGGAAAAGCTTCTGCCCCGTATGGGATTCAAATATAGGTGATTTATACTTGATCCCTCCCGGAACGGCTCACGCCCACGGCGGCAACCAGATGGTGCTTGAAATGGACACCTGCCCGTCTATTTCCGCTACGGAATATAGTTTTTTTGAATACGACTTCGCCCGCAATAGCTGGGACGACAATAAAATGACCATGACCGCCAAGCCGATGAAGATGCACCTGGAGCACGGCTTCGACAATGAAAAATGGAGACGCGAAAGTTGGGTAAAAGGCCACCTCCTTGCCAAACCGAAAGTTGAAAAGTGGACGAAGGACTATAAATTCGACCGATATTCGACAATTCCAGAGATGCCTTTTGAAATCGAAAAGTTCCACTTCTATACTAAAGCAGAAAACAATACGGAAGGGAAGTTTGCCCATATCATTACTCTGACCATCGGCAAGCGGGTTAAAATCCAGAGCAAGGCAAACCTTGAATACTCAACAGAGATAGAACTTTTCCAGAGCGCGATCATCCCCGCTTGCTTCGGGGAGTATGAGATTGCGTCTATTGACGGCGGCTTTTGCGAGGCTGTGCAGTTAAGGTGGAAGAAGGGTTGAAGGGTGTCGGCAACCGCAAACATTAGCCGTGTTTGCGGTCTTTCCGGTGAGCCGGCATAGGTCATCCAACTTTAAATTCATTTGAATATAAAGAAGACCCGCCTAATTACTTTATGGCGGGTTAAGCTCGTTACTAAGAACCTGTGTTCATAGAACATAAAACTGGAAGGTGAAGCAGTATCAGAAGGAACTAGAAATTACTGATTTGGAGTGATAGCATGACCTTCCTTATGTATGGCTCCGGCAGCGTCGGCAGGGGTTTCATCGGCTCGCTGTTTGCCAGTGCCGGGTATGACGTAGCGTTTGTAGACGTGAATACCGCCATAATAGACGCGCTGAATACGCGTCATAGCTATAACGTTACCGTAGCCGCCGACCCGCTCTATGATATTCCGGTCACGGGAGTTCGTGGTGTTGACGGGACAAATGAGAAAGCTGTCATTAATGAAATCGTAAATTGTGACATCATGGCGACGTCCCTCGGCGCAACCGTCCTCCAAAAAGTCGCCCCGCTGATAGCCAAGGGGTTTATCAGGCGTATTCGCGAGAACGGCCGCCCGCTCGACCTACTGATATGTGAAAACCTAAAAGACGCGTCTAACTTGCTGCGCGTCTGGCTGTTGGACGCCCTACCAGATGAGGATAAGTCGCTGCTTGACAAATTAGGGCTTATCGAAGCGGCTATCGGGCGTATGATACCTGTAGCAGTACCAATCGCCCCTAAAGCCAATGAGCATCCATACAATACCATCAACCCCATCATGCAAAGTAACGATGACCCTCTCCGCGTTACAGTGGAGGAATACGCCTTTCTGCCGGTGGACACAGACGCGTTTGTAGGCGAGCCGCCCGATATCCCCGGCTTAGTTCCCTACTCCCCGTTTTCTTTCTACGAAGAGCGTAAGCTCTATCTGCACAACATGAGCCACGCTATCTGTGCGTATCTTGCCATGCTCAATGGCTTTCACACCATAGCCGAGGCCATATCCGACCCCTCGATAAGGCTGCTCACCCAAAGTGCGATGACGGAATCCGCTGCCATGCTGTCAATAAAGTATTCAGTACCGTTCAATAAAATTTTCGACCACGCCGAAGATTTATTACTGCGCTTTGGCAACGCCGCTCTGGGCGATACCTGCGAACGCGTCGGGCGCGACCCAATACGCAAGATAGCGGCGGGGGATCGCCTGGCTGGGGGGCTGTGCCCGTGTCAGAAGCACGACGTATATCCTGTTTATATCGCGCTTGGATATGCCGCTGCGATTAGGAATATTACCGATGACGAAGCGCAAGCAGAGAAAGCGGCGCGGGAGACGGGCGGGCTTAACGAAAATCAAACCAGACTCGTGATGAAGATATTCCCTATGCTCGGCATGTCAACAAACAAGCTGATTAAAGCCATTGAACAGCTTAAAAAAGATATGCGCGGAAATATCGTTTAATATCAAATTCTGTATGTATATGGGGAATATCATGAAAAAAGGTATAGCTGTCGCAGGGAATCTTATCGTGGATTACGTTAAGTACATACATAACTACCCCGCTGAGCAGGCTTTCACTACCATAACAGGCTCAACACGCTCGTCCGGCGGTTTATGCGCTAACTGCGCGCTGACCCTGGCTAAACTAGACCGTTCTCTTGACATAAAGGCCATCGGCTTAGTCGGCGATGATGAAGCCGGGGATTATATACGCTCACAGCTTACCTCACAGCCTAATATTGACATATCGCGCATTAAGCGGCAAGGTTCAACATCGTATACCGATGTAATAACCAAAGCCTCTACACGCAGGAGGACGTTCTTTCAATACAGAGGCGCCAACGCCTTATTAGCCCCTGAGCATTTCGATTTCGCAACTCTTGACGCCAATATACTGCATATCGGCTACATACTGCTCTTAGACGCACTCTACGCGCCCGACCCCGATTACCCGACAGCTATGTGCCGTGTACTAGACAACACGCAAAAGGCCAGGATCCGCACCTCAATAGACGTAGAAAAGTCGAGATCACGGACAAAGGAAATGGCTGGATAAGCCTTTCCAAGTTGGACGCACAGGCGGAGCCGTCCAACTTGGCGCGTCTAAAAGCGGAGGTTGCTCGGCGCTGGCCAATGACTGGCCTCATCGATTTCTTGAAGGAGGCCGATCTCCGCATCGGGTTCACAGAAAAATTCCAAACTGCCGCCAACAGGGAGATTTTAGGACGGGATACGCTGCAAAAGAGGCTCATCCTGTCATTGCACGCCCTTGGGACGAACGCCGGCTTGAAGCGCATAAGCGCCGACGAGCATGGGGAAAGCTACAAAGATCTGCTGTACGTCCGGAGGAAATTCATACATAAGGACAACCTCAAGAGCGCAGTGTCCGAAGTGGCGGACGCGATTTTTCGGATACGGGCACAAGAGGTCTGGGGCGTCCGCACTGGATTTTTAACTTTGACACAGCCCATGATGAACGGATGCAAATACGGGTACCGCATGTATTCCTTTAACGTGGGTTTTGTCGGGAATGTTGATAGTACCCCTTATAGGAATCCTAGTATGTCCTGAAATTTACTGTAAATCCCATATATTCAGGACAGTCAAGGATATTTTTTACCGACTGGCCTCCCCAGTTGAATTTATCTTCCGGATCTGGTATGTCATAGCCGTCGCGGATAGCAATATGAATAAAATTGATTGCTTGTTCAATAAATGGACTGTGGCTCTTTTGGTCGAGCAGAACTATACTGGAATTACAGCGTTTGAGGGCGTCGGTTGAGAGATAGGCTGTAATTTTTTCGGTACGGTTGGTCTGCGGATATATTTTTTTTGGTAGGGACATATAACCTCCGAGAAATAAAAAAATCCCATTGCTGGGGTTATGAAAATCCTTCTTCTCAAAATTCGTCAAGGGTGGTATAATAACTGCAGCGATACGATTGCATCCTCTTGATTGTTATAGCTATATGCTATTATAAAGATTCAAAAGATATGGGGGACAATGGCTTGCAAAGCGATATTCCAATAAAACGTCTTTTACAGATAAAAACCGAGGATTGGGTCACATTTATTTTTCCGGAACAATCTCAGGTTCAATTAACAGACATGCCGTCCGACATGGTCGCCCGGATAAAGAAAGAATCATTGATGGATAATGTAAAATGGTTGAATGGGAACACAGTCGTTCATTTCGAACCGATGGGATATAAGGATGATACCCTACCGAGCCGTATGCTTCGGTATCGGGCAGACATCTGGGAATACACATCCGGTCACAAGCAGGGATTTCCGTCAATAAAACAGGCGGTTATCTTTTTCTTCAAAAGTCATGACAATGAAAACCATCACTTAACGGACGATACATTTGATTACAGTTATAAGGTCATCAGGGCTTGGGAAATTGAAGACACGGAAATCATTGATAAAAAGTTGATTGGTCTGTACCCTTTGCTTCCACTCACAAACCACAAAGAAAAAATGAGCGGTGCAGAAGTTATTAAATCAGCGATAGATACAATCAGTACTGTTAGCGATCCGGTATGCAGGGCTGATCTGTTTGCGGCGATGAGCATGCTGGCGGAAGAAAAATATTCAAAGAATTTAATACAGATGTATGTCAGGAGGGAAATGTTAATGCAATCAGCATTATTTAAAGAGTGGGCTGCGGATTTTGTTGAAGAGGCGGAACAAAAAACCGATAACAAAGTTAGAGAAGAAATAGCGACCAAATTATTGCGCACGGGTCAAACCCCCGACTATGTGGCAATTATTGTAGAT
>JGI20166J26741_11616473_pt1 | contig 11536 bp, 7 predicted proteins | sample TergutCu122P5_FD_26741 | JGI IMG/M metagenome (IMG submission 26741) | reverse complement strand
ATATGATGATCATATATAGCAAATATTAAATATAAATTAATTATTTTATAATCTCATATGTATAGTATTGCACCTGAAAATATAGAAATCATTCCTGTATCTGAAACAACTGTACTTTTTTTTCACTCTGATTCTTTGCAATTATACCCGTTGAATGATGAAGTATTAATAGATTTCCTTTTATCTATAAAAAACAATGGACTTGAAACAACCAAACAACAATATCGAGTTAATAAATATAAAGAATTATATGGATTTATTATTGAGAAAATCAATTCTGCTCCAATAACAAACATTTACACTAGCTTGGATAGTCAAAATAAAAAGTATGTTTCCGTTGTGCTTCCTATATCTGCAAGATGCAATCTTAATTGCCCTTATTGCTTTGCGAAGACAGATAAAGGATATAATTTTCAAAATTTTACCACACAGAGTATAGATAAAATTGCCGAATTTTTAATTAAAAACAACAAGGAAAATGAGCATTTGACGATAATTTTCTTTGGAGGCGAGCCGCTGCTCAATATGGAAATTATCAAATATACAGTAGCTTTATTTAAAACAAAGTATCCAAAACAAAGTATCAATTATTCTATTACTACTAATGGAACCATATTAAACGATGATATAATTAAGTTCTTAAAAGACAATAGATTTTCTATCCTTTTGAGTATTGATGGTCCTAATAATGAGTTCAATTTAAGAAAATACAAAAACGGGAAAAGTAGTTTTTCTAAAGTTTTGGAAAATATTCAACTACTCAAAGAAAAGAATATTGGATTTGAATTAAGAGCTACACTTGTTAATAACAATCCTTATATAGTAGAAACATTTGATTTCTTTGAAAATTTACATATTCCATTTAACATAGTATTTGCGTATAATTCCGAAAATAAAACTAATGATCAGCTAAACACATACAATGCTAAAATTATTTATCAAATAGAGAAACAATTAGATGCACTATTAAATTACTATGTTGATAAATTTAAAAAAAATGAGAAATCTTTCAATGTCTTTTTTAATAGTATTGCTGAAATTTTAAGGTTTAGAATAAATAAATCAACAGTATGCTCAGCCGGTATTTATTATCACACTATTATGTCGAATGGAGACATTTACACTTGTGCTCACTTAATGAATGACAATAGGTACAAAATAGGTAATATCCGAAGTGGATATAACTCAAATAGCACATATTTCCCAATTCCCATTCAACAGATTTCAGATTGTCAAAATTGTTGGATAAAAAATATTTGCTTAGGAGGTTGTCCTTCACAAAAAATATCAATGGGAAAGAAAAATAATACGGCTATGGATCATAACATTTGTGAATTGGAAAAAATGAAAACAATATTCTACATTAAACTTTACTATTATGCCACAAAGATTAATAAAAATTATTTTACAAGTAAAAATTAGTTTTCCACTCTTTGTGATAGGTTTTTTAATTTTATCACAGTTAATTAAATCTCAAAACATTGTTTGTGATTTAAATGTCACCATATTAAATCAAAAAGAAGATTCTCTTTCTGAGGATAGTGACAAAAAAACCGATTATATCTTTTTTGGTATTTATCCGATAGAAATAACTCAAACGTTATATCTACCAGCGGAAGTAAAGGATTCATTGATTTTACAACTAAACCATTTTTCACAATTTTACCAAGTTTTGGGTTCAATGTTTTATCACAATTTAAACGTTAATTCTGAAGTAAATAACCAACTGGTACCTTTGCAATTTAATTTCGATGGAAAGGAATTGGTTATAAACAAAATTCCAAAAACAAAAAAAATTATTATTAAATATGAGTATCAATCCGACTTTCCAATAAGAAATAAAGGAACAAATACCATATTCTTTATGCAACCTCAAATAAACGAATGGCATTCTTGGTTTTTTACTTGTAAAAATATGAAAATAAGCATAATCAATTATGTAATACCTGATAATCGTGCCTATTTTTTTGCGACAAATATGACCGAACTCTCAAACAACAAATATTCTACACACACAAAATCAATTATAAACGACGAAATATCTTTCTATTTGTTGCGCAAGCCTTATTATGACAAAGTAAGTTTAAAAAAGAATACGGTAACTATGAACTTATTTTTAAACAAAGGAGTTCACATAGATACTATAAGCGATACATTGAAAAAATTTGGGCGAATTCAACCTCAAAATAATATTTCAGACACAAAAAAACACAAGATAGAAAATTATATTAAAATCTCATTACAAAAAATAATATCTTTTTTTAATTATAAAGATATCTTTTCTTTAAATATAGCTGATGCTAATTTATACTTTGAAGAAGAAAATGGAAGAAAACATGTATGGGGGAAAGCTATAGAATGTTCTGACACATCCTATTTTTTAGCAATAGATACTTCTTTTTGGAATACATCTGATTTGATACATGAAATGATTCACGCATTTAATAAATATTTACCGGCACGTAATGAAAAGTCTTTTTATTTTTTTAATGAAAGTATGGTTGAATATTTAGCCGTTTGTTTTGGATATGAAGATTTGCAAGCCAGAGATTCTGCATTTAACACTAAAATGCAATACTTTAACAAATTAGATACGACTTTACTTTATGGAAAAAATACAATCTGGAATCTAAAAAGTAATGAAACGATAATAGAAAATGGCTTGGGGGGAACAAGTCCTATTATCTACTTTAAAACGCCATATTTAATTCATGCCTTTGCAAAAAGCATTGACGAAAACAGATTTCTTTCAATTTTGAAATTATTTTATCTAAATACTCAAACTAAGAAAAAATGTGAATTTTCAGATTTTGAAAAAATTTTTAAACAAAATGGAATTACAGACAAGCAGTTGTCTGATTTTATAAAAAATATATAATGAAGGCATTTTGAAGTTTCTTATTTGGTTTAGCTTAACATGAGTAAATTTCTCCCTCAATATGGAAGATTATATTTACGTTTCTAAGAAATTAAATAAAGAAATAATACCCACGTTTAGCAACCGCTCATTATTATGCCAGTGAAATAGCCAAGGAAAAGCATAAACCAATGAGGTCATACTAATCGCAACAAAAGATTGATACAGAATGAACAAGTATATTCAAAACAAAATAAAAAAAATATTTGCAGCACGAGGAATTGATATTGTCTTGGGAAAGATACGGGTTATAAGTCTGAATAAATTAAATATAAAGCAGGTTGTTTTTGCTAGTGCACAACTAAAATCACAATTTCTTCAGATTGATATCATTACGTTGCATATATCTGTATGGAAAAGTTTGTTTACTTTAACGTTGGTAGGCGAAATGGAAATATTAGACATTTATGGCGAAATAGCTTGTGTATCAGAAAAATCATTCACTATTGAATCAATACTTATAACGTTTAAGATACGATTCAGAACAAAACTTTTTTTTGTTGAAATAGATGTTATTCCCATATTTATTCAAATCGTCAATAAAAGGCATCAAGCGGAACTATACTTAGAATCAAAAGATATTGTGTGGAATAATATCATAAAATTGTTGTATGATCATTTACAGTCTGATTTATTGAAAAATGCCTGTTCGGAAAGCAAGATATCCGTCTTTTGCTATCTGAAAAAGATGAAAAATGGTAAGAATAATATTCCTATATTTACCGGAAATATTAAAAGTGATGGATTTGTGTTATTTGATAAAAATTTTCCTTTTGAAAAGGAAAAAGCAATATGGATTGACAATATATTCCTCAAAAATATATTTACAAAAAAAATTAGCAAAGATAAATCAAGAAATTATATTTCTTTCAGTCAAATTTCAAAGAATCTGATTAATGCGGTTATCTGTACAGAAGATCCTGATTTTTGGAATCATCACGGTATCAGTCCTTTTTATGTTGGGTATGCATTACAAGAAAATGTAGAAAAGAAAAAAATTTCAAGAGGTGCAAGCACTATCACCATGCAACTTGTACGGAATCTCTTTTTATCGCATAATCGAACGTTTGCAAGAAAGGCAGAAGAGAGCATCATAGCTCTTTTATTGGAGAATTATTATAAGATAAGCAAGGAAACGATTTTAGAACTTTATTTGAATATACTTGAATTTGCCCCGAATGTGTATGGCATTGATGAGGCAAGTACTTATTATTTCAGTAAAAATCACAGTGAACTTTCATTAACAGAAATATTAACACTTACTTATATTATTCCACGTCCAAAGTATTTCGGTGAAGCCTTGCGCGATAAAACCCAACAACTTAAAGAGAATTTATACCAGCATATCAAAGCATATTCAGCAACCATGCTGACGAAAAAACTTATTCCGCAAGAAGACTGGGTGAATATTTATTATTCGATTCAATTTGCACCAATATTTGACATATTAGATTGTACACTTATCGAATAACATCTATTAACAAATAATGCGAATAATTATGAAAGTAGATAGTTCACACGATGCGATAATATCGCAGAGAATCAAACAGTTTAACGAAATGCTAATGACGCAGGAGATAGAAAAAACACCTATTGGGTTATTTAACGGGTTAATGGGAATTTGTATTTATTTTTATCATCAAGCTCATTTTTATCAAGAAAAACGATACCGGATGTTTGCCGGAAAATTGCTTGATGCTATTATTAATAAACTTACCAATATAATGTCTATTGATCTTCAAAACGGATTAATTGGTATTTGTTTCGGACTAAATTATTTGATGAATAATAATTTTGTTAGATGCAATAGTAACACTATACTACAAGAACCCGAAGACAAAATTTACAGAGATGTTTATACTGTATTGAATAATAATCAATTAAATTCAGATGCAATACAAGCGCTATTACATGTTTCTTTCTATTTTTGTTTACGATTAGAAGATCAAAAATTGCCGTTAAATGAACGTTTCTTGTACCAAGACCTTATTATGACCTGTATTAACCAAATTGAAATTGCATCTTTTTCTGATCAATATACAGAGCATTTTGTTTTCTTTCCAATCAGCTATTTTCTTCCTCTTTATTTGATTGTTTTAAGCAAAGTATATCAGTTAGGGTTCTACAATTACAGAATTGAGAAAATATGGGACATATTACACGAAACATTATTAACGACTTACCCGTATTTGCAATGCCATCGTATTTTTTTTGCACTTTCGATGAAAGAGGCAAACAATTTCCATAAAAGTGTAGAATGGGAGAAACATATTACAATGCTCTTAAATAATTCAAATTTAAGTTACATTATTGACTCAGAATTCTTGAATAAAAACATATTACCCCATAATGGACTTACAGGGTTTTATTACATTCTTCGACAGTATAGATGTTTGACCAACTCTGATAAGTCACATTTCGCACGTAAAATTGCCCAATCTGTTTTATGGGAAAAGATGCCTAACACTCAAAATAATGTACCTTTTGGTTTAGTTAGTGGGTTAGCCGGCGTTATACTTGCTTATCAAGATTGTTCGAATATTGAAATCACACAAGTTTAAATTTTTTGATTATGAAAATTGGATTACATGACTTTACCTTTCTTATTCCGTTAAGAGCCGATTCGATTGTACGTATGGAAAATTTATTAATGGTTGTTCGGCATCTATTACAGTTTTTTGATACCAATATCAAAGTGTTACATACTTGCCGCTACGAAAATGGCATACTGCCTAAATTATTGGATAAAAGAGTTGAATACATTTTTATAGAAGATAAAGATCCTGTATTTTATAAAACAAAATACCAAAATCAGTTAACTCGCTTATCATCTACTTCTCTCATTGGCACATTGGATGCAGATATTATTATTCCTCAGCAACAAATTGTAGAGGCAGTAAACAAATTACGGGAAGGTTACGATGTTACTTACCCTTACGATGGTCATGTATATGACACTACCAACACTATTCGCGAACTCTTTTTATTAAAAAAAGACAGTAAAGTGCTAATTCGCAATCAAAATAAGATGCTTCTTATGTATGGTACTCAAATTAAAGGTGGTGCTATGTTTATGAATAAGGAAGTTTATATTAAGGGGGGGATGGAAAATGAAGAATTTTATGGATGGGGTGATGAAGACTACGAGCGATATGAGCGGTGGAAAAACTTAAACTATAAAATCTTTTGTTGTCAAGGCTGTTTATTTCATCTCACTCACCCAAGAGGGTGCAACAGTACCTATCGTTCATTTGAACAACGCAACAATGCAAAAAAAGAACTTTTTATTACTACTCAAAGTTCACAACAAGAATTACTTAAACGCTTGGATAATTTTTAATTGTGATCATAATTTAATCATTGTTTCATATATTTTTCAATATTCAGTCCAATGCCTTTCCCTCACTACCACCAACTTGACGCTATGGACTGCGGACCCACCTGCCTGCGCATGGTAGCGAAGCATTACGGGCGCAGCTACAATCAGCAGAATTTGCGGGAACGGTGCTTCATTACCCGCGAAGGGGTGAGTATGCTCGGCATCAGCGATGCGGCAGAGAGCATCGGGATGCATACGCAGGGCGTGCGGATTACGCTTAAACAGTTGCTGGAAGATGTGCCGCTGCCCTGCATTTTGCATTGGAATCAGAATCATTTTGTGGTGTTGTATAAAACAGCTCCCTCTAACTCCCCCAAAGGAGGAGGACTATTTCCCCCCTTCGGGGGGACTAAGGGGGGGTTGTTCTACATTGCCGACCCGGCAGGCGACAAATATGTGATGAACCGCGAAGAGTTTTGCCAGTGCTGGTATAGCTCAAAAGATAAAGGAAAAGAGACCGGAACGGCATTGCTGTTGCAGCCGTCGCCCGATTTCTACGATTACGAAGACGATAAGGAAAATCGGGAGAAGAATCTGGGTCACTATTTTCGTTATCTGTTGCCTTACAAATCGCAGTATGCCCAAATCATTGTCGGGATGATTATCGGCATGGTGTTGTCGCTCATTGCCCCTTTTCTTACGCAAGCCGTTGTAGATCAGGGAATAAGCAATAACAATTTACCGTTTATCACCTTGATTTTGATTGCCCAACTGACGTTATCGGTTACTCAAATGGGTATGGGCTTTATTCAAAGCTGGATTAGCCTGCATACTAACACTCGCATCAGTATTTCGCTGATTTCCGACTTTCTCACCAAACTGATGAAACTGCCCATCCGCTTCTTCGATGCCAAAAACATTGGCGACATCCTGCAGCGCATCGGCGATCATGGCAGGATACAGGGATTTATGAGCGGGACAACGCTTTCTACGCTATTTTCGTTTGTCAACTTTTTTGTTTTTGCTGGTATCATGGCGTATTACAATGTAACCATCTTACTGGTTTTTCTTGTCGGAAACATTCTGTACATCGCATGGATTCTACTATTTATGCGCTACCGGCGCAAGCTGGATTTTAAACGTTTCGCTCAGGCGTCTGCCAACCAAAGCAATATGGTGCAGATGATTACCGGCATGCAGGAGATAAAACTCAACAACTGCGAAAAACAGCAACGGTGGAAATGGGAACGCATTCAGGTAAAACTGTTCAAAATCAGCATTCAAGGCACGGCGCTGGGACAATACCAGCAAATCGGGTCTATTTTTTTCAGCCAGACCACCGGCTTGGTTATTTCATTTCTGTCGGCAAAAGCGGTAGTAGAAGGTACTATCACGCTGGGTATGATGATGGCTATCAGCTACATCATTGGTCAACTTTCCGGTCCAATCGGTCAGGTGATTGGGTTTGCCCAGTCGCTGCAGGATGCTAAAATCAGCCTCGAACGGTTAAATGAAGTGCATAACAGAGAAGATGAAGAACAGACAATTGCCGACAAGCTGGATACAATCCCCGAAAACAGGACATTGCGCATGGAAAATGTCTGTTTCAGTTACGACGGCGCCGAACGTAATTACGTGTTGGAAGATTTAAGTTTGACAATTCCACAAAACAAAGTAACGGCTATTGTTGGCGCCAGCGGAAGCGGTAAAACCACTATTATCAAGCTGTTGTTGGGATTTTATCCGCCAATCAAAGGTGAAATCTTATTAGTCCCCTCTAACTCCCCCAAAGGGAGAGAATTTACGTCCTCTTCTTCGGAGAGAGTTGGGGTGAGGCTTTCGGATATTAATCCACACCTGTGGCGGCAAAAAACGGGAGCAGTGATGCAGGATGGCTTTATCTTTTCGGATACCATTGCCAACAACATTGCCGTAGGAGTGGACGAAGTAGATAAAAAGCGGTTGCGGTATGCCGTAGAAACTGCTAATATTAGGGAATTTATTGAATCGCTCCCATTGAAATACAATTCTAAAATTGGAATGGAGGGTAACGGCATCAGTCAGGGACAACGGCAGCGGTTGATGATTGCCCGCGCGGTGTATAAAAATCCGGAGTTTCTCTTTTTGGATGAAGCGACCAATTCATTGGATGCTAACAATGAACGGACGATATTGGACAATTTAAGTCAATTCTACCAAGGGAAAACGGTGGTGATTGTCGCCCACCGGCTAAGCACGGTTCAGAATGCCGATAACATCATCGTATTAGATAAAGGGAAAGTGGTGGAAGAAGGAACGCATACGGAACTGACAGCCAAACGGGGAGCGTATTATGAGTTGGTGAGGAATCAGCTGGAGTTGGGGACATAAAAGCCCCACCCCATCCCTCCCCACAAGAGGCTGTGTGAAAAAATCTGTTTTACCACAGAGAACACAAAGGGAGACACAAAGTTCACAAGAGAGAAAATTCTAATATTCAAATCTTTGTGTTCCCTGTGATATTTCTTTGTGACCTTTGTGGTAAACGGTTTTTTAGTTTTCGCACAGACTCCTGAAGGGAGGGAGAAATCGAAAGTAGCAGAGTATGATAAATAAAGATTAAAAAGAAGGGCAACTATTTATTAACGATATGACAGATAGTAATGTAGATACTTCAAAGTCCCCTTCAGGGGATTCAGGGGGCATCGAACTACGAAGCGAGGAGTTTCAGGAAGTGCTCGGCAGCGTTCCGCCGTGGATATTGCGGTGGGGAATTACTGTGTTGGCTTTAGTAGTGGTTATTTTATTGATTGGCAGTGCAGTAATTAAATATCCCGATGTGATTCCGGCGCAGGTTGTACTGACCGGTTCGGTGCCACCGGCAGCGATTGTTGCACATTCTTCGGGAAAGATTAAACAGTTGTACGTTAAAGATAATCAGGAAGTTAAAACCGGCGATTATTTGGCTGTGATTGATAACCCCGCAAAGACGGAAGATATCTTGTTTCTAAAAAAATACTTAGATAAGCCCCTCCCCAGCCCTCCCCTCAAGGGAGGGATTTTCCCCCTTGAGGGGGAATTAAGGGGGGCTGGAGGCTTGCAGGTTGGTTCTCTGCAACAACTCTTTACTTCTTTTTACACCACATTATTTGAATACAGCGAATACCAGCGATTGCTGTACTATCCGCAAAAACGAGAGATGACACAAGAACGCATAACTGACTATGAGAAGCAATATCAGATTTTATTGAATCAGCAAAAGATTACGGAAGATCAGTTTTTGATTGCTCAAAAGCAGTACCGGCGCGATTCGGTATTGCATACGAAAGGAATACTTACTGATGTGGATTTTGAAACATCCAAAAACAGTTATCTCCAAAGCCTTGCGGCACGTGAAACGATGCGGTCAAACTTGGGTAATACGCAAATCCAAATTGGGCAACTGAAAGAATCTCTGTTAGATACAAAAGAACAAGGCATTGAGAAGTTAAACAGTTTGCAAACACAACTTCAATCGTTAGTTTCGCAACTGAAAACGGGCATTGAAGATTGGGAATTGAGTTATATATTACGAGCGCCAATCAATGGAAAAATCACTTTTACCAAGTATTGGATTGAAAATCAGAATGTCTCGACGGGGGAAGAAGTATTTACCATTGTACCTGATTCCACGTATCGGGTCATCGGGAAAGCGTTGCTGCCCATTGCGCGTTCAGGAAAAGTAAAGCCGGGTCAGAAAGTCAATATTCGAGTGCAGAATTTTCCTGAAAACGAGTTCGGTATTTTGCGTGGCACGGTTCAGCACATTTCGCTAACCCCTACTCAAGTTACCACCCAAACAGGAGGAACGGCATACTATTCTGTAGAAATAACCTTGCCCAATGGGCTGATTACTACCTATAAAAAAGAGTTGCCCTATCTCTCCGACATGCAGGGGCAAGCAGATATTATCACGGAAGACCTTTCGCTGTTGGGGCGATTGGTCTTGCCGTTGAAAAAGATATTGAAAGAAAATAATTAAGCGTAAAAAAATGAATATATATGGTTTTATAAACACGGTTTTTAGTTATTTCAGATTCTTTCTCCCCTTCCTTCGGAGGGGGCTGGGGGGAGGCTTTTTACTTATTTCGCTATCTGCCCAATCCCAATGGACACTACAAGCCTGTTTGGACAGGGCTAAAACCACCAATTACACCATTCGTCAGAAAGAGATCATTGCGCGACAGGCAAAGATTACTTTGCAAATGGCGCAAGCGCAACGGTTGCCGCTCCTTTCTGCCTCATTGGGACAAAACTTCAACTTTGGACTTTCGCCCTCTTACACAGGCACATACCTGCAAAACAACTCATCCGTGAGTTTTTTCTCGGCTTCGTTAAGTGTGCCGCTGTTCGACGGATTCCGGACAACGAATAACATCAAAAGCAGCCGGTTAGAGGTAAAAGCGTCAGAAGCGGACACGAAACAGGCAGTAAAAAATGTTGAAATAAATGTCATTGCCGGTTATTTACAGATACTTATGTCCAAAGAATTAGTACATGCGGCGCAGGAACAGGTGCAATCATCGGGCGAACAGATTGTCCGCATCCAGCAGTTAATTGAAGCAGGAAAACTCTCAAAACCTGACATTTACGAAGGAGAAGCACAACTCTCCAAAGATTCGGCAACTTTGGTGCAGGTAAATAATGACTTGAAACTTGCACGGATTAGCTTGGCGCAATTGTTGCAGTTGGATGATGTGACGAACTTCGATGCCTCCCCTAACCCCTCCGAAGGAGGGGGACAAGAATCTGCAATAGCAGAGAATGGTGAGAATGTGAAGTTTTTCTCCCCTCCTTCGGAGGGGCTGGGGGAGGGTTGGGGAGGGGCTCTTATCCAAACCAACCCCGGCATTCAGGTATTGCAATACCGTGTAAACAAGTCAATTGCAAACATTGCCATTGCCCGCGCCGACTATTTTCCTACCATCAGTTTGAGCGCCGGATATTACAACAATTATTACCACTATTACAATCTTCTGCCGGGCATGACGAACGAAACATTTTCAAATCAACTGCATCAGAATCAGCAGCAAATCATTGCCTTATCCATGTCAATCCCAATATTTAACCGATTCGATACACAACATAGGGTAAAATTAGCGAAATGGGACGTGGAACAGCAAAAGATAGCGCTGGAAAGCCAAAAACAGGAGTTGTACAAAACTATTCAACAAACTGCCTACAAAATCATTGCCGACAAAGCAACCTGTACGGCGCTGACAAAAGAGGTGGAATCGCTCAAAATAGACTTTCAGTATGCACAGGAGAAATTCAACGTAGGG
>JGI20166J26741_11616362_pt1 | contig 11537 bp, 8 predicted proteins | sample TergutCu122P5_FD_26741 | JGI IMG/M metagenome (IMG submission 26741) | reverse complement strand
AACAACATGTTTCGGCCTAAATTATCGGCCATCTTCAGGTTGTATATGAAACCTATATAGTTATAACTATAGTATGCATGCCTTAATCTATTGTGTGGATCTAAGCATCCGATAGTCCAAAACGAAAGTTTCGAGCACTAAAGCTTGATTGGTTGTTTCGGATTTATGCCGTAAACTCTGTGGCTAACTCCACATTACGGTTAAACGTACGAAATGAGATGTGTCTGGTAGCCTGCCCACTGTTGAAACGCATGATGCTAAAGCTTGTCGACATCTCGATTTTCCAAATGTCAAAGTCGTCTAAAAATCCAATTATCCTCCTGACATTGACAAAGTTGTTACACTTCTAAATTGCCTTTAAAGCAAGCTCACGGTAACTGCACCATCTTTGTTTACTCCTGGGAGGTCTGATTACTATACTACTCACACACGTTCTAATTAAAATGTCAAATTCCGAGTAAACGCTAATTTTCCTTAACGGTCTCTACTCTCTTTCTGCTGTAAAATTATAATCTATCTACTACGAATTCTGTCTATTCGGTTGTAAGTTTAATGCATAAAACGATGGCTACGCCACAATACAGCAGTGCATAATATAACACTGGTTAACAATAATATATTGTCATAAGGGAGATATTTTATAAAAATGTGATGGTGATTATTACAGTAGATAGATTTTTACCTGAAAAAGGAATCTGGGAAAAGAACGGACGCTATTCCTAATAAACAGATCTTTGTGTGTGTACGAATATATAAGTTTCGGATTAAAATTGCGAAGAAGGTCGCTCTAAATCGCGACACTCGTCCAGCATATAAATCACATTTTGTAACGCGTGTGTTATTACCATGATCATCTCTTGAAAGATGTCCTAAAAAAACATGCACTGAAATTCCAAGCACGTCACACACAGGCAGCTAACTCAGTGGGTATTTTGTCGACAGGTGCTGTTGAGGCCTGTCTTTCTCAGGGGTTGAGAAGAAGAGCTCTCGGCTTGTTCAAGACCAGCTCCACTACAGCGCTGATGCACAAAGTCGCAAAGACTTTTGTGCCGGCAGCAATAATCTCCAGGAAAATTATGGAAATAGAAAACTCCGATCCTAACAGGTATGGATATCAACAACCAAGAATACACGAATTGCAACTGTTGCAACGAGAGTAATTTAAAATAAACGTAGAAAGTTAAAAACAATTTTAAAATGAAATTTTACATTTATTCCCCATAATAGTGTGGGCCCACTAAGTTTATTGGGCAAAATATTCGTGTTACTTACGTCTTCAGAAGCCTGAATAAGCATTTCATCTGCTGGGGTCTTTTAGAATAGACGAAGATATCTTCGTTTTACTTACTTTTCCATGGTAACTAAAAGTTTTACATATTAAAGAGACCCATATTTTCTTCCAATGCCTAAACTGGCTTTATGTTCGGAAATCCATGAATGTAATTAAAATGTTACAGTCTATTCAAAAAGTGGTTTTATTTCGAGTCTAATCAATCATAGTAAGTGTTGATGCTAATGTACGACGTTACGACATTAACAACAGCCAAAAAATTAGAAATATTATTCGTAGAACTACTACAACTGCAGCGACTTCATTATTTGTAGCTGTGTAAGTCTAAAAAGCAAAGCTTGGTGTAACCTCAAATAACAGCAAGTTTATATAAAACAATATTACATTACCCTTCGTCTAGTTTTAAGCAGAACGACAGACAGATATTATTTCCACAATCTGTGTTCTTTGTTAAGTATTGTGTAAAAAACGCCTAACAAGCAGTTGAATTCCCTCAATAGAATCTCATTTAACCAAACACGGGCGAAGAAGAGATCTTTTCCTGGTCTTCTGTGGTTATAACTCACCATTCGGTATTTCAGCGCCAAATTGATGGAAGCGACGTGAGCCAAATAAAGTCACGGACGGTTTAATGAAGGTGAAGTTCGTTCAAGATACGCTTCCGAATGTTTGAAATAAATTCTCATTGAAATGCATTTAATCTTTTGTGAATGCTCCCAATTTCATCTCGTAAACTTGGTTAAAGCCTCTGTTCTCTAAGTTAGAGAGTGAAATTGGATTTTGCACGCATTTCAAAACCGGTAAAGAAGCGGTAAATGATACTTCAATCGAAACAAATTCTCTTTCCAACATTTTACATTTGAATTACTCTTTGAAGCCCCTTGCTAACTGATGGTGTATCATGAAGTGTTTCTTTACAGAATGACGCAATTCATTATTCATTTCTTAATCTGTATTATGACAGGTGCATAGCCTCTTCCAAAGCAAGTTCTCTACACAGTGCAATCTAGTATTTCCTATTTTAATTTCCAGGACCCTCGCTTTTCCTTAAAGTCATCCAGTAGCTGCTTACATTGTCCTCCTTTTCTTGCCGTCACACCTATCCTTCCTTCCTTCCTTCCTTCTTTCCTTCCTTCTGTCCTTTAATAACACTGTTTAGAATGCACTTCCTGCGAATGAAATGGACAACCCAGTCAGCCTTCATTCTTTTATTGTATGTAGGATGTTCCTGTTCTCCTCGACCTGTCACACTTCATTTTTCACACGATCGGTCCAAACTCTCTTCTCCGTCCTTCTCCTACACTACATTTAAAAAATTCGCAGGTATTTATGATCTCTTTTCCGAAGTGTCAAGCTTCAGCACCATAAAGCTGTACTCCAAATGTCTTTCTCAAATTAAATCCAATTTTCTGACGAAAAGAGTCTTAGTCTTGTTGAACTCTACATTTGTCACGGCAACCCTGGATTTAATTTCACTTGTGCATGATACATTATTTGTTATCATGCTGCCCAAGAGACATATATACAATACGACATTTCTGATAAGACGGCTATCCGCAATTAAATATTTATTTATTTACCTACTATTTAACACGAATTCTGTATTTAATATCTATCTACTAACTCGGCTTGACACATTAATGGATTCCAACGGGTTTTACATTGTTTGACCAACACTGGTGACTCATTATTGTTTATATACGAAAGTTAATCTCTCATACTTATATTTGTCATTTTAATATTGTTTATACACAATTTGGAAACAGCCTCCGACCAGGACATCATCAACTCGACGATTTTATACATTTTTATGTAAAATCTGTACACTTTGTAAATTTTGCATTGTAACAATCTTTATAAGTCCTATGGGATCGCATATAATGGACACAATTGTATTATATCATAACTTATTTTAAAATGCTTTTGCAATGTTGGCCTGATAATGGTCTCTTTAGACTGAAACACGTAGTCGTACTTGTATGAAATTTGGTTGTGTTTGACGGAAATATAACGTATTGTTTTTAAGCTCAGAACAAAGCAATTTGTTCTCTATACAAAGGAAAACAGCAGGCTGTCGATATAACTATGTTGCCTGTATGTTTCCCTCGTTCAACACTTTAAACAAATAAATTATTTTCACAAAACTTTGTATGGACTTTGTGTCACTGGAGGGTACATCACAGCCTTACTTCCACTTCATAAAATCAGCAGTAAAAATATGACGGACGCCGGAACTTGTGAATCTGGAGCGACGCTACAGTTTCTTATTTTTAGGTCCTAAAAATATGTGTTTTTGTAGAAAGTAAATTATCAAGATATTAGATGTGCAAAGAGTTTCTTTAGCTTACGGTTTGTTTGTAGTAAATAATGAGCCATTCGATTTACGCATGTAAAATTTGAAATGGAGATAACCATACCTATAGAAGTACTGTTAGTGGGTCTGCATTTAAATATATGGCTACGATTAAAAATTTGAGTATATTTCCGTCAAGTGTAACGCAAACAATAGGTACTTACTCATTAATTCGTTAACAGTAATAAAATAAAACGGCAATAATGACACTAGGAGATGGCTGTCACACAGAAATTCAAAACGCCTCAGCTCCCAAGAGTATCGCAGTTCTGTTCTTTGCTTTAATAAGGAGGTCTTCATCGAGTGGGGACAGTACGAACCGGCCTCCAAATAGCGGGAAGCCACCTCTGCAAAAGAAGAATTCTGTCAGTGGGGCCTTGACTTCCAGTGGGTCACCAAGCCCGCGGTACCTGTGGATCCGACTCGCTCTATTTGAAAAGCAGCTGGCCATCATCATCGACTACCTTGTGCAGAACAGTAGGTACGGTAACTCTGACTTAAAAATTGACATAATTATTAATAAAGGAGAGATATAAATATAGACAGGAGTCACATACTTAAATAGTATGAACACCAGAAGAATAAACTTGAAATATAAGGCAGGACGCATGTTTTTTAAGCGATAAAGAGACGGTGCCCGATAACGTGGGTGTGGAAGGTGCTCTGACAAATGATTAGATCGATTCCATTGCATGTTGTAACACAGTTATCTGATATGATCTTTCATTAAATGGACGGGACTTACGGGAACAGTGTAATGTTCTTGTTTTACTCCTTTTAATATGGGATCTTTTTTCCACTGAAGAAAGTAGAAACAATATTCCACTTCCAGAAAAATTACAAACACTTATTCCTTAGTTTGTCGAATTTTATGTATTATTTCTTTTGAATGCAGTGTGGTTCTTTCCCAGTGGAAAGCGGTCTGAGCGTGGCGTTGGCCATCCACCCACATCTAACGCAGCTGTCAGAGAAAGAGTAGACATATACTTCTCTTGCTCTGGGTCATCTTGGTCTGTTAGAGGGTGAAATGTACTTACTTATCGTTTATTTTTTCTGAATATCTCTGCTACTTATTTAAGGGAAATTTCTCTGTTTTAGAAGATAAGTTCCCACCACAATTAAATACCGGTCTGCACATTCTGGAGTTTTAAATTGTAGAACAGGAATTATATCACAAAAATCTTCGTTTTCACACCATTTTTGCAGAATGATTGTAGGTTAAGCATTCTGTGATCACAGAGGTTTTCTAAATTATAATCAAACAAATATTAGGGACAGGGCAGGTATAAAGGACGAACTAGCTGAGCAGCTGCCGGGAGGGCCACCTAATAATGGGCGCTAAAACGTCACAGGAATAATCGAAAATATGGTGCTGGTAAACTCTGGTGTTCCACACGCGATAGAATTTCTCCGAATATTATCCGCAGTTTGGGCACGAGCCCTCAAAAATTTTCGCCAACCCTATTCTATTCTGAAAATGTTTAAAGATTAACTGTTTGAAGGGGCGCCAAATTTTTAGCTTGTTCGGGGCGCCCACATGTTTCGGGGCGGCACTGGTTAAGGCTCTTCATGTAAAAGGCATGACCACATCCTCATGAAAACTTCCCTTCAATAAGTAATTCAGGGTGGCACTCAACAATGCAGATATACGCACAGATCTTATTCACAGTGAAACACAACACTTTGCTTATCTACAATTAACCCAAGGGTATATGGAATAGAGGATAGCACACGAATTTTTTTTTAATATATAGGCATTGTGTATTTAGGCACAGCAATTATCATTCATTGCTGTGAAGAATGTGTTTTTATTATTGCAGTAAATACTACGAGAAAGATTCTCTGGTTGCAGATCCAGATTATGGCTCCATTCTTAGTTCTCTGCTAGGTAAGTAGATTATCAGAATATAGGTAATATTTCTCTTCAAAATAATGAATATAACGCAGGAAATTAATTTTTTAAAAACCAATCCACTAATATCCTATCCAAACAATTTTATTATTCGAAATAAATAAGTGCTGAGACTGACAGAAAAATAAGAGAAGGTAAAATTAAATCTATAGCAGTGGTTTGCAACCTAAGGGCCGCGGATTTATTGCAAGAGATCCGCAAATACGTATGTGATTTGGTCTCTATTTGGCTTTAAAAATGCAGCCAGTTTAGCGAGTTTTGTGCCAACAGTTTTATATTATTTATGATTGGTTGTTACATACTAGGATTTTTTTTTAATGAAGTGTGGCCTTGTATTTTGCTGAGACACCCCTTCTGGAGAACAGTAAATAATTTGCAAATTATACACTTAGTAGACCGAGTAATTTATGTCTTGCACTTTTCTATGTTACTGATTTTTAAATGTACGTGTATTTATATGTTGTTGAGATTAATAAATTACATATTCGTTTAGAAGCATTACTAAATTCATACCAGCTACAGTAATTGTAATAATGCCATATGAACAGAAAATACAGGATCCATAATCCTCACACTAAACACAACACAAGACCATCTGTTATACCTTGGAATGAAACTGCATGGGCTTCCTGTGCTCCACTATTTGCTGTTCAGTGCACCCATGTGTCCCCTGAGATAAATCCAAGTTTCATCTGAAAAAGGTATCGGATGTTCACTGTCACAAACTGTGTGAGAAAGTCACTAACAGAAGTTATTAATGGTGTGACTGCAGTAAGTGTACAACTTTGATTTTTTAAGGTCATATTGTCAGTAATATTGTTTTGGTCCTCAAGTCTCTTTTCATGCTCCTATGCAAGGTGCTTGGGAGCCTTACAACGTTAATATTGAAAATACCTTATGCCATCATCAAAATTTTCTTATGTTTATGTTCAAAACTGATATCTTGATTTTCTGTCCAGTAACCATTTAAGGACGAAACGTCCATTTCATTTCAAGGCCCAGGTCGTACTGAGCATTAAACACTTGCCTCCATGGTTATAAAAGCTGGTCGTTGAGGGTTGTATAGTGAAACTTCGATGTTTTTCCTGAGAGATGTACAAAAGACATAAATATTCTCTGGGAAAAATGTAGAATTTTTGAATGTTTAGACTAGTGGTACATTCAGTAACCACTATACATTAAAAGGTTAACACACTAATAGTTCTTCATTTACTGACAACATACTGATTAGAGTCTCTATAGGGACAAAATCCTGGAAATACTTCATCTGGATTTTCTCAGTCAGTTGAAATGAATTTACAAACAATGAAACCCCCATTTCAATGAAAGTTCTTTAATTTCAGCTTTAATCTCATGTGATCTTCAAGTTAAGTGATCAGAAGTTAATGATTATGGGGTTTCAGTTTATGATTATCCTGAGTTTGGTGTTTAAATCCAGTGCTCTCCAGGAAACCTTAAATGGAATTTCACCATAAAACACTCAGCATTCTTGTGAAACGTTATTTATGTTCACTACAGGGAGTACTTTGTAAAAACTGATAAAAAAATATAATTGCAATTACTGTGTTAAGATGCAGAAGTTGTGCATATTATTGAGTGCATGATCCAGTGAGTTCTATAAATGGTACCTCTACTCAGGTCATGGTGGCAACCTGATCCAGATTTCACATACTTTTCACTGACTGGACCTCTTATATACAGAGGTTCACTTTGTAATGTAAAATATGTGTTTGGGACACTGTGAATATAAGGAGTTATTATGAGCCTCGTGTTGGATGGACATAAAATTAATCCTGACAGATACATGGACACATACTACAAGCAGACCAGTACCCTTCATTCTGTGATACTATCATCACTGGTCACAGTAAAACAGAGGAACCCTGACAGTGAGTGCATATAGTGGAAATACTGTGAATTGGCATATTTACCAGAATGTATCTTAAAGTTCTTACTATACTGAACTCTGACAGGATCCTGAAAACAGAAAAAAATATACATGACTATGAACATGAAGTATTGTAAGCTTAATAATGATTATTACAGGTCCTAATTCATATTTCAACAGAATGCTCTGATTATGAATAAGAGACTGTTATTATACTGCAGTTGGTCCTTGTGCTTTGGATTACTCCAAGACAAAAACACAAGACCATTTCTGGACAGATCCACCTGCAGATGAGTTGGTACAGAGGCACCGCATCTCCAGTGGTCATTCCACCCCTCCTTCCTGCCGCAGACCTGCGCTTAATGTGAGTAGTACCTGAGAAAAGCATTGCAACTTTCTACATGTCTCAGAATGTCTAAAATCAGTACTATCTTTGGCGCAATCCCACTCTGAGGTGACCAATGACTAAAACAGCATGTAGCGATTTTCATTGCTGTTATTCATTATGACCTTCAATAATTAGGCATGGTACTAATACTATGAAGTAAACTGTTATATAAGCCATAGAAATACTGTAGTAGATTCCAGGAATGCTTTTAACATCATAAGTCGGGTTCGGGTTTTCATTCCTCAGGAAACACGTCTATGATTAACAGAAAAAGTATGTCAAAAGTGTAGAAGGGGGACAAATAACATAGTAATAATACAAATAGTTCTAGAACAATAGCAAAATTTAAAATATTGTCCATGTTTCCAACAAATGTACAAAATATTCTAACTTTACATAAAAAAAAACTCTGTTTTTTTGGGGGGGTGGGGGGGACAGATGTAGTTGTATATTATAAAAAGGTTAAGTCAGGCTGTTAGGGCTCCAGGAGGTTCAGACTCCCAGAATTTCTTGACAGTCGGCACTAGAAGTGGTAAGGTTCTCAACTTTATGTACCGGCCATCTTTACCCCGCTGGAGATACCCGTTGCACTCATTTCTGTTAGAAGCCAAGTTGTCCCCAGCTCCATAGCACAGCCGGAAGGATTAAGTCAATGAAAAACTCGAATGACTCCATCAGGATTCAAACCTACAACCTTCCAGCTTGTAGCATAATATATCAACCAACCGCACCACCACATGCCCCATAGGCACCACCTATTCTTTTGTGTTTGAAAATAACATGGAAATTTGAAAGTAAATAGTAATCAGAATTTTTTCCCCATAATATTTTATATCTAATAAATAATGCAAGAAATAATAATAATAATAATAATAATAATAATAATAATAATAATAATAATTGTTGTTGTTGTTGTTGTTGTTGTTGTTGTTGTTTGTTTTGTTTTGTTTTGTTTTGTTATTATTTGAGTGTATTTTTCCCTTAACTGGTTTTGCAGATAAGTCAGCACATACCCACAAATAATTACCACAACCACCCCTACCACCACAATTGTCTTCCATTTAACTTTCTTGCACTAATTGCGATGTGATTTTTAATGTATATACAACATGCTTTATACAGTTCCGACGCAGTTTGCATGCTGTCAGCTCAGAAGAAGGTCACCGCCAGATTCCCATTTCAGCTAAAGACTATGTGGAGTCCCTCCATCAGAACAGTCGTGCCACATTGCTGTATGGGAAAAACAATGTTCTTGTGTTGCCTGTAAGTTTAAGATGCTTATCAAGTACCATATTACTACACTAGAGAAAAATACAGAATTTCTAATTAGAGCAGGTGGTATTTATGGCTTTACCATTGGGCTTGAAACAGTTCATTCTACTTATATTACATTCCATTAATGTAAATATGTATAATGTAAGCTTGTAAATTATGCTGAGAACTGTTTGCTAAGATAACAGAACTTTCTTTGAATAAATACATGTATGGCCTGCTGAATTTTATTGTACTTGTAGATTATAATATTTTATGTTGTAATAATCACCTTTATCTCATTTTACGTAATTTTCTATATATTTTACTAACAGTTGCTTGTGTCCATTTGCAGAAAGACCTGACAGAACCCATGCCTGGTTATCTCTCTCTTCATCAGTCAGCACATTCTCTTACTATCAAATGGACACCCAACCAACTTATGAATGGTTATTCTGAGGCTGAAATACAAGACAAAAGGTAGGTACTTTGCCCATTTCAAGTGATATAATGTATCTTTATGTGTCACCTGAAGGTGTGAAATAATAATATGCTGATGTATTATCTGTCATATGATCTATATATTTGAGAAGCATCTGGCAATTCATATTTAAGAAGTATAAAAACAGCATCTTTACCCATTCACGGTTCACCGAATTTTATTAATTCAAATTCATATATTTTAATATTTTTACCTATGCCTTAGAATAGAACAGTAAATGACATTAAATTCTGCAGAATGATGCTGTTAATAGATGCAAAGATGTTTTCATTTTTTCACACAGATCCATAGTTTTATAGTGATGTACAGTACTGTATGTGTAGAGAATAGTTCCCTTTGAGAAAATTCAGTAATATTAAACACTCAAAATAAATGTGATCTGTGGGCTTAAACATCACTTATTTTAAGATGCAGATCCAAGCTACTTTATTACACGTTCTTAAAAAGCTAGTTTATTTATATGACCAATTAACACTCTGAAGAAATTTATCAGTGTAAAAGAGAAGACTGAAATTCTTTACTATATAGATAGAAGATACAAATGTTGCATTTGATTAATATTCTACAACTTGAGATCACTATGATTTATTTAAAGGTAGATGCTTGCTCAAAAGACAAAATAGGTTATGTACTGATATAGCTGCATTGTAACTGTTATGTTAATACAACAGTTGGAAAATAAAATAGCAAGAATTTCATAGTCAAAATGGTAGTTTCCTGCGACAGATTTCCTGCCTAAGGTACACTCTCTTATCTTTACCAACTATACTGCCTTTTGATTTTGTTTAGTATTTGTTCTATTTTAGTTATGTTTTGTTACACATTTTTTTTTTATGGTGGGAAACACAGACGGGTCACTTTGCCATGGTTACAAGCTCCTAGGAAGTGCCCACCATTTAGACGCTTCTCCACTCAGACCCAACTGGTGTAAGTGATACCACTTGATGTTGAGTTATTCAAGTTCTTGTTCTTTGTTGTTTGAGATAAGTGCTCTTTGGGGATCTGGTGGTGGAATTGTGTGTATGCAGTCCAGCATATTACTTTCTGACATCTGATGTTGCAATGTAATTTAGTTTCATCCTTAACAGGAGTCATAATTGAGGGTTCTTGTGAGTGTGTGTGTTTGTGTGTGTCTTTTGTGTTGGACATCATGGCTGCATCTAACACACTAGATGCTAAGAAGACCAAAATATTAAATATAGGGTGACCAGACAACCATTTTTCACAGTCACTTCCTGTTTTTACAACAAATGAAAAATGGGACATATACTGTCCCATATTTAGGTGTGCTCGCATAAGTTATGAAAAGCACCTATTCACTTCATTATGACTGTATGTCTGCATGTATGAACATGTCTCCCACTGGATGGATTTTCATGAAATTTGATATTGGAGACTTTCACAAAAATCTGTCTAGAAAATCCAAATGTGGTTAAAATTGGCGGAAAATACTGGGCACTTGACATGAAGACCTAAGTACATTGACATTGCTGACAGCAGTTCAAAATATTTTATAGCTTGACAACAGTGCTACCATATTTCCCAGCCCATAAGACACACTTTTTTTCCCGAAAAATGTGAACTAAATTCGACCTGCGTCTTATGCGCCTAGGTTAAGTATTATTTCATAACTTATAAATACCCATACATCTATTATACAACATCTTTATCGTGAGATAGTGAAATTTGTTTCCAAATCATGAGATCTGGCATCACTGTTTGTGAATGGCTTACTTTCTTATCCGGGGATTTACCTTAACTTCTACGTTGCATCACATGTGATTCCGGGTATTTATGCTGTTGCAGTAGCAAAGTGTAGTCAAGTGTAATTCAAGTGCGTTACACGTTCCTGAAAGTATATCTGTTTTGTGTGTACTTACGTTTTTACAAACAGTGATTAAAGAGTTAAATTTAAAGTTTAAAATCAAAGAAAACCCTCATGGGATCAAAAG
>JGI20166J26741_11616251_pt1 | contig 11538 bp, 6 predicted proteins | sample TergutCu122P5_FD_26741 | JGI IMG/M metagenome (IMG submission 26741) | reverse complement strand
TTTGTTTTGCCGATTAAGAAAGTGATAAAGGAGAGTATATAAAAATTTCACTACCTTTATCCCCGTAAAAAACAACAAAATGATCGACACAAACAAAATACCCTCTCCGTCTTACGTGATGGAAGAATCTCTTCTTCGTAAAAATCTGGCGCTGATACAGTCCGTTAAAGAGCGCGCCGGAGTAAATATCATCTTGGCATTCAAAGCATTCGCCATGTGGAAAGCGTTTCCGATTATCAAAGAATACATCCGGCATTCTACGGCCAGTTCTCCTTGGGAAGCTCGTTTGGCTCTGGAAGAAATGGGCAGCAAAGCGCATACTTATTCTCCGGCTTATACCGAAAAGGATTTCTCAACGATTATGGATTGCAGTTCCCATATTACTTTCAATTCATTGACGCAATTTAGGCAGTTCTACCCGGCGGTTTTGAATTATCCTGAAAAAATCTCCTGCGGATTACGCATCAACCCTGAATATTCCGAAGTGGAAACCGAGTTGTACAATCCGGCGACACCGGGTTCGCGCTTAGGAATGACCCGTGAAGCGATCGGGAAAGATTTACCCGAAGGTATTGAAGGCCTGCATTTCCACACACTTTGCGAATCGTCTTCTTATGCGCTTGAAAACACGCTCAAACATGTCGAAGCTAAATTCGGAGACTTACTGTCCCAAGTTAAATGGCTGAATATGGGCGGCGGACATTTAATATCCCGCAACGATTATGATGTTGATCATTTGATTCGGTTGCTACTGAATTTTAAAGAGAAATATCCGAATCTGGAAATTATTCTGGAACCGGGCGCCGCTTTTGTCTGGCAAACCGGCGTGTTGGTCTCGTCGGTGGTTGATATTGTAGAAAACAACCATATTACAACTGCCATTTTGGACGTTTCATTTAGCTGTCACATGCCCGATTGTTTAGAAATGCCATATAAACCGGTAGTTCGAGGCGCATCTCAGGAGCCGCTTGCGGAAAAGCCGACTTATCGCCTTGGCGGAAACTCTTGCCTCAGCGGCGATTATTTGGGTGATTGGTCATTTGACGAAGAATTGAAACCTGGCGATAAAATTGTATTTGAAGACATGATTCATTATACAATTGTGAAAACGACCATGTTCAACGGAATTCCGCATCCCGACCTTTGTTTGTTAAGAGAAAGCGGAGCGTTGGAAATTTTCCGGCATTTTGAGTATGAGGATTATAAGAATCGCATGAGTTAAAAAAAAAGAGGCTGTCAAGACAGCCTCTTTTTATCTATATCTACTACTCAAATTCAGTTTACATTTTTGTAAAATTGAAGAGTTCCGCAATGGATATATAAATAAATAGTATTACCTGATGGACATGGAATCACTGCATTATTGTCGTGATTGAATCCCGCTTTTGCGCCAAATGTTGCCAAATCGGCTAATTTCTGTGAATGAATATTTCCATTAGCAAATACAGGCAATTGATTGAAAGCGACAGCGCCAAAATCTCCTCCGGCAAAATTGTTAATAGAAATTTCAATTTGTCCGTTTACTAATTTAGCAGTTCCTGTACCAACCAAATCATAATTACTCCCTACCATAAAATCAAGATTGATGCCGGCTTCGAGACTTGCTCTGGTAACTTTTGCAAAAACAAAGTGGTTGCTGTATGGCACGACAAAAGGAGTGCTCTTTGTGGGATCTTCGGGATTTTTCTTGTCAAACAAAGGATTGCCGTTTTTAGGACTAAGCCCTGCCAAGATTGCAGGTCTATTGCCTTCATTAGTTGCTGTTACAGAACCAAAAGATTCTCCGAGTTGAGGTTTATTAAGAACAACTTTTCCTTCTTCAATTCCTGAAACAACTCCTTGGTCGTCTATGCTGAAAGAAACAGTTTGTATTCCCCAATTGCCGTTCGCTACTTCTTTGAACTGATATTCACCGGGTTCAAGGTCGCAAGCTGTTACTTTTCCATCAGCGTCTGTGGAATAAGTTCCAATCAGAACGGAAACGCCCAATTCGTTTATTTTAAATAAATTGAATGAAAACTCGTCGGCGGCTACACCTGATGTAATACCATTACCATTGAAAGTAGGAACGAATTTTTCTTTAGCAAATGCTACACATACAGTTTCATCCTGAGGAAGAACAACAGGAACGGGATAATTAACTAATTCAGGCCCATTATCTGTTGAAAATTTAGAGTCCATACACGCCCATTCCACCTCATTGATACTCGTAATTGTCAGGTATATCGGACCTTCCATCGAAATCCAGCCATCTTTTTCCACCTCTGTTATACGGTAATAGGCAGGACGAAGACCGCCCAAGTTTACCTGGCCTGTTGCATCAACATTAAATTTACCGATTTCCACCCAATCTTTAGTTGGGTTTTGTCTTCTTTCCAAAACGAATTCAAATCCCTGGTCAGGAGTTGCAGCTACTTTATCACCATCGACCAAAACTTTTTTAGCTAAAGATATTTCTGTGGTGATTTTTGCAGGACAAAAGTTAAAATACATTGCCCAGTTGTTGTTGCCTCCGTCAAAACTTTCACCTTTTCCCCAACCGGTTTGTGAATCAATAACGTTTCCACTCCCGTCTAACCTTTCCAAATCAGCATGGGCTGCAATTTTAAGACAATTTATGAGTTCCGGGTCCCCATTAAAAAAATCTGTGAGTTGAGATAAAGGAATTGTAATAGTAAACTCGGTAACACTGTTTAAAGTGCCAAAATTGTAAGGAAATTGCCCCGGAGCCGTTTTATCAGGCAATTCGGCGCCTACAAAAAGATGAACTCCATTTAATACCCAGCCATTTTCGGTAGCATAGGTAACATACAGGTTTTCGTCATCATAACCCACATTGACTTTGCCGGCTACTTTGTTTTGCCCGGCAATAAGATCAACCGACTCATCATAAATTGTGATAACATCATTGGATAACTGAGCTCTTAAGCTCGCAGGACCTTCGGCTTTTGCTTTGCCGTCAATTTGTTCAACCTCATTAAGAGGACTTTGGTTACAGGCATTGAGACAAAACAACAATGCCAATGCTGCTAAACAGCTAAGAATTTGTACTTTCATAAATAATAAAACACTCCCTTTTTAGTGTGTGAATAATTAATTAACGTGGTGATTTACAAAGATTCGATGGAGTGTCAATGAACCCTGTGAAAAATCATGGCAAAGATATAATATTTTTCATAATAAAACAATATTTTTTCAAAAAAAATTTAAAATGACTGCATTTCGCACAATCTTCTGTAATAACCATTTTTTGCCAATAATTCCGAGTGCGTTCCCCGTTCTACAATTTCGCCTTCGTGCATGATGTAGATTAAGCTGACGTTTTTAATTAGTTATACAAAAAACAGCGTATAATGGCACAGATTTTATTTTATTTTCAAAACCAAAGTTTTTTTGCGAAATACGTATGGAATACGGACAATGGTATTGTTTTGCAAATATATTCATACTTTTGCTGCGGGTATTAACGCCTCGTTTCACTTCTACAGGAATAACATCAACTCCTTTTTGTAACACAAAATCCACTTCTGCCGTATTATCGTTTTTCCAATAGAAGAGCGGAATTCTATTTGCAATAAATGCTTGTGCCACATAATTTTCAGTTACAGAACCCATAAAATTATTACCTTCATTATTCTCGGCAACAAGTAATTCGGCAGGCAAACGAGATTTTAAGGCGAGTAAGCCCACGTCACTCATATAGAGTTTGAAATCAGGAAAATAAGTATAAACTGCAATTGGAATATTCCCTTCGGTAATTTTCTGACATTTTAAAACCGTTCCTGCAAAATTAAGCCATTCAATACTTTCGCCAAAAATTGTTGCTGTACCTCCTTTTTGCACAATTTTGTATTGAAATTTGCGATTTTCCTTTGCCAATTGAGCAGGAACAGAATTGTAACAGGCACGAATTTTTACGCTTGTAGTTGTGTCTGCATATTTTGACATATCGGCAGTATATTCATTAAAAATATCATTTTGAACAACTTGCGCACTCAAAAAACTTTCTGTTTCGACAAAACTTTTTACTACACCAGGCATTCCTCCAACAACTAAATATTTTTTGTATAACTCTAAAGCCAATTTATGCAAAGCCGTATTCATCGGTTCGTTACTTTGAAAATGATTTTTTATTTCTTCTGCCAATTTTTGATAGCCCAACGCCCAAAGAAACTCCTCAAAATCAAGCGGAAACATATAAAGTTCATCAACTTTCCCAACAGGGAAAGAGTATTTTTCGCGATTAACTGCCACGCCAAGCAACGAACCTGCCGCTGCAACGTGATATTCGGGCGCTTGTTCGCAAAAATATTTCAACGAAGTCAAAGCTCTTTCACAGGCTTGAATTTCATCAAAAAAAATCAAAGTCCTTTCTGTGGTAATTAGTTGTTTTTTTGTCAATTCTAAATGTTGAATAATCCTTTTGGGTGAAATATCTCCGTCAAGAAAATTGCATAAAGCTGTTTCTATCTCCATATTGAGATACACCACATTGTCGTAATTTTCTTTGGCAAAAGTTTCCAAAGCGTAAGTTTTCCCAACTTGGCGCGCTCCGTTTAATATCAGCGGTTTGCGATTATTATTGTTTTTCCACGATAATAATTCAGAGATAATTTTCCTTTGCATAATACTCGTTTTATCTGTAAATTTACTTTTATCTATGAAAAAGTCAGAAAATATTGATTTTTCAATAGACAAAATTCAGTTGCAAAGATACAATTTATGTTTGAAATCACAATTTTTTTGAGAGCCAAATACCTAAAACGACTGCATTTCGCACAATCTACTGTAATAACCATTTTTTGCCAATAATTCCGAGTGCGTTCCCCGTTCTACGATTTCGCCTTCGTGCATCACGCAGATTAAATCGGCATGTTTTATGGTAGAAAGCCGGTGCGCGATGACTAAAGTCGTCCGGTTTTGCATAAGCCGGTCTAAAGCGTCTTGTACCAACCGTTCGGATTCGGTGTCTAAGGCGGAAGTCGCTTCGTCTAAAATCAGCACTGGCGGATTTTTCAACACAGCGCGGGCGATGCTGATTCGCTGCCGCTGCCCGCCTGACAGTTTACACCCCCGGTCGCCTATATTGGTGTTGTAACCTTCGGGCGAAGCAATGATAAATTCGTGGGCATTAGCGATTTTTGCAGCTTCTTCTACTTGCGCTTGGGTTGAATGTTCTACGCCGAAAGCGATATTATTAAAAAACGTATCGTTAAACAAAATCGCTTCCTGATTCACAATTCCCAGCAATTGACGCACTTCATGCACTTTGGCATCCCGGATATCCGTTTCGTCTATGCGGATGTTTCCTTTCTGAATATCATAAAAGCGAGGTAACAGATCAGACAAGGTAGATTTACCTGAGCCGGATTGACCGACTAATGCAATGGTTTTCCCTTTGGGAATAATCAGGCTCACATCTTTAATCACCCAGTTTTCACGATATTTGAACCAGACATTTTTATATTCGATTTTGTCATTCAAAATAACCGGCTGGGGGCGTTCTGGGTCCAAAATATTCGATTCGGCGCTCAGAATTTTATCTACTCTTTCCAATGACGCCAATCCTTTTTGGATGGAATACACTGACTTTGATAAATCTTTCGCCGGATTAATCAGCAAATAAAAAATCGTAAGGAAAACAATAAACGTAGCGCCGTCGATAGAACTGTGTTCGTGCAGAATCAGACTGCCTCCATACCAGAGAACAATTGCAATAGTGACCGTTCCCAGAAATTCGCTCATCGGATGCGCCAATTGTTGCCGGTTAAAAATCCAAGTAGTGGTCTTTTTGAAAACTTCATTTGTCGCTCGAAAACGTTCCGAAATCTTTTTTTCCGCATTAAAAGCTTTGATAATCCGCAATCCGCCTAATGTTTCTTCAACGAGCGACATCAAAAACCCCCATTGTTGTTGCCCGAGAAATGAAGTCTTTTTGAGATTTTTTCCTATTTCTCCCATCAAATAACCGACCGCAGGAAGCAGAATAATCACGAAAAGAGTAAGTTGCCAACTGAGCGCCAGCATCCCGAGCAGATAAATCACTATTAAAATAGGATTTTTAAAAAGCATATCCAACGAACTCATCACCGACGCTTCAATTTCATTCACGTCGCCGGAAATACGAGCCAGAATATCGCCCTTTCTTTCTTCGGAGAAAAATGCAATCGGCAAAGAAAGAATTTTATCGTTGATTTGATTTCGAATATCGCGAACCACCCCGGTACGAATGGGAACCATAAAAAAAGCCGCCAAATACATCGTTGCCGTGCGCAAAACGGTAAAGAAAATCAAATATAAAGCGAAAACAAACAAAGCGGTTGTCGGTTCATAACGACCTATATTTTGAGAAATATACCAGAAAAAATCACTTTTAAGAATATCTCCGGCATGACGCCAAGATTCAAACGAAAAGAAGTCGAAAGGGATGTATTTATAGGCTTCTTGATTGATTTTGAAAATCAACTCTAATATTGGTTTTATAAATGCAAAAGTGAGTAAACTAAACAAAGCAGACAATATGTTCATAACAATACTCAACCCTAAAAAGCGTTTGTAGGGGGGAATAAACCGTTTGAATAAAAGGAGAAAATCTTTCATATTTTTATTTAAAAAGCGGCGCAAGTTACGCAATTATTACGGAATATGCAATCTTGTTAAAATACCGTAAAAAACATATAGGTAATTAAACTTACTTTGTGTTATTATGTCATAGAAAGTAAAATTTATTAATCATAATGTATAAAAATATGAAAGGGTTAGGATATTTTGTCATCCTCATTTTTTGCTCGCTACCGGTTTTTTCTCAAAAAAATCTTTCTTTATCAGGAACCTTAATTGACATTACAAACAACCATGAGCCCGTTGATGCAGCAAGCGTCGGATTACTGACGCAAAAAGACAGCGCTTATATTTCGGGAGGAATAAGCGATAAAAACGGAAAATTTACACTCAGAAATCTTGCACCCAATAATTATATTCTAAAAATTACATATATAGGTTATTTGCCTGTTTTCAAAAATGTCAAATTATCGGCAGATAAACCGGCCACAGATTTAGGTCAAATAGAAATGACCCCCAATGCCGTTCTTTTGAAAGAAGCCATAGTCGAAGGCAAAAAACCGGAAATCATTGTTAAAGAAGACACGACCGAATACGATGCTTCATCTTATAAAACGACCGAAAATGCGGTGGTAGAAGATTTGTTGAAAAAACTCCCCGGTGTGGAAGTGGATAAAGACGGTAAAATTACAGCACAAGGGAAATCCGTATCTAAGGTGTTTGTAAATGGAAAAGAATTTTTCAGAGACGACCCCACTGCTGCTACGAAAAATATGCCTGCCGATATGGTTGAAAAAGTTCAAATATACGATCGCAAGTCCGACATGGCACAGATGACAGGCTTCGATAACGGCGACGAGGAAACGGTTATGAATTTGCAGCTCCCGCCGGGAATGATGCAGGGAACTGTCGGTAACGTTCAGATAGGTGGAGGATATGATCTGCAACCGGATATTAACGACAATAAAGATGCCAGATACACCGGAAGCGCTTTCGTAAGACATCAACGCGGAAGCGACAGCTATACTTTAATCAGTCGCGTCAATAACACTAATAATATGGGAGGAGCCGATATCACCGGTGGCGGCGGCGGTGGCGGAAGAGGCGGCGTCAGTGGTGGTGTTACTTTCGGAGGTAACATGTCCGGAATCACTAAGGCTCAGAATTATATGCTCAACATTAACAAAGAAATTAAGCGCGATACGCTCAGTATCAATGGCGATATCCGTTTCAACAGGCAAGACAGAAGCATAACTTCTTATTCCAACCAACAGAATTTTCTCCAAAATGGGACACAAATGGAGATAATCAATCAAACAAACCACAATTATGGAAATAATATAAATGCCAATGTTAGAATAGATTGGAAACCCAATAAACAAAATACTTTTATTTTCCGCCCTACCATTCGTTACAATCAATCAAACAGTAACGGATTAATGTATGATACCCGTACAAATGTGAACACCGATTCTGTGTTGCTGGATTCAAAATCCCTCACATCGTCGAATAGAAATAATTTAGGCTTTGGAGGCTCGCTTGATTATTCATTAAAACTACCCAAAGAAGGAAGAGTGTTTAGCGTCAATATGAATGGAAATTACAGTAATAATTACGCTCCACAAAAAAATATCACCTATTATCCCGCCAATTCGACAGACTCCCTTTATTCTCTACTTTGGCAAAATCAAATGGCTGAAAACAGAAGTTTAACTAATAGTTATAATTCTACATTTTCATACGTAGAACCGCTCGGACATAATAATTATGTTCAATTGCTGTATCGTTATTCATATTCCGAAACGGAAAGCAGAAATTCTACTTATAACATCTTGCAAAATTATTTACTTTCTTCCGGCATAGCTGCGTTTGATACCGCGCTATTTATACCAAAACAAAGCCGAACCACTTTACGCGATGCAATCGATCAAAGGGTCGGACTGAATTTCAAAATGGACAGGAAAAAATTCAATCTTACTTTCGGATTCAACGTTGATCCCTCAAGGTCGACAAACGACACTTATCAACCAAAATATGACGTTCTCCCTCCGCAAATGATTCCGCCTGATTTCGACGGAAAGTTGCCGTTAATTAAAGGCGATTCACTTTTTTCGCATACCCCGATAAAAGTGATAAATTATTCACCTACAGTAAATTTCAGATATAGAATTGATCAACGTTCCAACTTGCGAATTATTTATGAGGGCGAAACGAATCAGCCTTCGGCAAATCAACTCCGGAATTATGATTACGTGGATATCAACAGTCCAAACGATATTACGCGAGGAAATCCGGATTTAAAACCCGGATACGACAATAATCTCCGGATAGAGTTTAATAAGTATGTTACTTCCACGCAGATGATGTATAGATTCGCGATGAATGGAAGTTATTCAGTCAATGATATTGTCTCTTTCACTGTGCTTCAGAAATCCGGAAAGGGAAATCTTACGACTTATCAAAATGTAAACGGAAACTGGACCGCCTTTTTAATGGGAATGATCAACGTTCCGTTGAATAAGAAATTTTCTGTTGGAAATATGTTAAGGTCTAATATAATTAATAGTAATTCGTTTATCGGCTCCGAAAATCAATTGAAGAAGAATACAATGAAAAGCAATACGATCGGAGATAATCTGAACTTGAGATTACAACTCAACGAAAATTTTTATATAGGAGCAGTAGGGAGTATTAATTATAACAACATTACTTATACGGCTGTCTCTGATAAAAATCAAAATCTTTATGATTATTCGGGGGGAGCAAATATTTTATGGACTTTTTTGCCTTCATGGACTTTCGACAGCGATATCAATCGCACGTGGAAAAAAGGTTATCCTGCTGGATACAACATTACCCAAACACTTTGGAATGCAGCAATTACAAAAGTATTGTTTAAAAAACAATCCGGAACAGGATCTGCCAGACTGCAAATTTTCGATATTTTACAAGACAGAAAAAACATATCAGCGTCTCAAACGGCGAGTAACTTGCAATTTTCGCAGGCCAACGTAATTCCCAGCTATTTTCTGGCAAGTTTTATCTACCGTTTTTCCATATTTCCAAAATCAAGTCTTTTGAAAGCGGGAGACATGGAACAGAGAAGAGGATTCGACATGCCGGGCGGCAGACCGGGTGGGGGCAGACCTGATGGCGGCGGAGGTGGAGGCAGACCTGATGGTGGCGGAGGTGGATTTCCCGGCGGCGGCAGACCCCCTCAATTCTAAAATTTATACTGTAAACGCAAGGTAAATATATTGTCTTTTAAATCCTTGTTCATATTTGCGAGATTAGCCGTCATTTCATTTCTGTTAATTTCATAGTATGCTTGTAAACGAAGCGCGTCGTTAATCTTCCATAACGCTCCAAATCCAAATGTACTGTAAAGCAAATCGGTTTTAGAAGTACCATTCTTTCCAATTTCATCGCCGGATACTTTCGTGTTTGGGTCGTACCATTCGTATTTCATTACCGCCGAAAAAGGAAGAGCGCCTAAATCCTGTACAAAAATGGCATAAGCGCCGTTGAAATTACGAATGTAGGTATCGGCAGAAGGTAAAACCGAGGCATTCGGACTTTTACTGCTGCCTATCGTTCCCGGTTGTTGTCCGAACAAATATTCCGTGCGTAATTGCGTAACTCCCCATGAACTTGTAAGCGCTAATTGAAGGTCAAAACCAACGTATTCCCGCTTGGCGAATTCTCCCTTGTTTGAAGCGCCGGAATTGATTTCAAATCCTTTGCCGTTCATTCTGTAAACATTTTCCGTTCCTTGATATACCCCGCCATTGTAATACGAAACACCGGCCCCGTAATTAATATTACTTCCAATGGACTTAGCTAACGAAAGATGTCCGATGAAATCCCTATGGTTGTCTGTTTCTTGTTGAAGTCCGTTTCCGGCAAAAAGTCCGGCTTCCAATTTCAAGATGTTCCAAGCTGAAGTCTTTGCAGGCTGCAACACGATCATCGCGCCAACGTCCTGCTCTTCTACAAAAATCGTCTGGCAAAGTTTGGAACGTTCAGGCGATTCAAGCCGGACGGTAGGATAACCGATTTCATTCCCGAAAGGACGGTTAAAAACGCCTGCACGTAATTGCAACGTTTTAATCCATGGATCGCTGATGGTTAAAAACGCTTGTTTCAATGCTACTCCTTTCTCAGTCAAATCGACTTGAAAAGCGCCGGAAACAAGTTTGCCGTCTTCTGCAGTTAATATCAAGCGTCCGCGACGAACGCCGACGCGACTGAACGATTCATCGGGATTTTCATTGGGAGTTCCTACTTTCAATGTAGCGTCTTTTTCACCTTGCTGAAACTGCGGTTGAATAAATCCCGAAAATTTTACGGATGACTGAGCAAAGACAGAAAGAATGGGAATTAATCCCCATAAAAGAATAATAATTTTTTTCATTGAATAATTTTTCGATAAATACAACCTCTATTATTACAGATTTTACATGCGTAATCCTGTTTTTTTATATTTTGTCCAATACCTATGATACCACTGATGGATTTTAACGGCAACATCAAACAGGATTCTGTCAGAGAAACTCCTACCGGTATATCACCTATAGCCTTGAACAGCTCCCGTTGTCCGGATACCGGCCAGTTGCAATACCCCGGACTGTAACGGTTGGTAATACGCAATCCTTCCGCTTTCATTTCTGTTTCTAATTGCGCTTGAATTTTGTCCATCGCTTTCTCGACCGTCAATGAACCGATTGCATCTACGATGTATGCTTCCAGATAATCGCCGGCTTGATTATAACGATTTGATAGTTTGGTAAACAATTGTCCGGCAGTACAGGTAAAAAGCGCCAGATATTCGGATCCCTTTATGTAAGCGTCTATTTGAGCGCCGGTATCTATGAGGATTTCAGTTGTTTGCCGCAGAATAAAACCTCCTTTAATATCGTTGTTATTTACCAGAAAAGGCATAATTCCCTCAACTGCTTTTTCAACCGGATAACCCGC
>JGI20166J26741_11616140_pt1 | contig 11538 bp, 4 predicted proteins | sample TergutCu122P5_FD_26741 | JGI IMG/M metagenome (IMG submission 26741) | reverse complement strand
GTAGTCCAGCTTTCAAAATAGTCCAGCTTTCAATGTAGTCCAGATTGAAAGTAGTCCAGCTTTCAAAGTAGTCCAGCTATCAATGTATTCCAGCTTTCAAAGTAGTCCAGCTTTCAATGTGTTGCAGCTTTCAAAGTAGTCTAGCTTTCACAGGACTACATTGAAAGCTGGACGATGTACGAAGCCCAAAGAAAGATCACTTCAGTAAGTCATACATCGTCATAAGAGCCCTGTTGACGTAAGGCAGAACTTCGCAATTAAATTACAATATGGAATATGAGTAGTTACAACTACAACCGAGAAATAAAAATCTTTGCAGTGCAAGCTGTGAGGAATTCACAAAGGTGTATTTGAGGATCCCCGTCTTCCGGAATGTGACTCTTCATCAATGGGTTATTTGTTCGCCATTACGTTCATTCTCAAAGTCAAAGAGCAGAATTGAAAATAAATGAAGTATTTTTCTTTGTAACATCAGGGACAATTCACATAATAAAGCGTCATAAATCCGAAAACCGAAATCCTCATCTCTGAAAATTTTTCTGATATTTCAGATATAGGCTTACATTATATAAAATATTTTGATGAAAAATAATTTTCTAATTTTAAAATCTTTTATTTTATAATCATGGCAGTTAGTATACATTGAAAGGCATGGAGTGAGAAATAATGTGTCATAAGCCCTTGTTAGAAAACCTACTCTCTTCTGGAGCTTGAATCCACGTATATTGGTAGAAATCTACGAAGGCTCTGCGTGAACTATCTTGCCTACTGTGGCGATGAAGCAGGTTCCTTCGAAACCCAGGTAAATATTTATCAGGCTAAACGACGTCAAATTCCAGAAGACTACTTTGCAAATTGAACACCGTGAGAATATCTAAAGACATTGTTGTCGGACTACAGACGGGAAGTTTGAAAGCAAGCCGCTACGAGCGTATTAACTCATTTTACTGAGATATTAACTCAAAATAAACAATAACCTTAAGTAATAAATTTCCACAATTCAAGATTCAAACCAAAAACTATCACGTGACCTCGTGATAAAGAAAGGTTTTACGTATAAAACCAACACACGAGATGCACGAGCAACATTGATTACATTCTCACGCTTGGTACTGCACCGCAGTTGGTGCTTGTCAAAGGGGAAATTCTGTTTTACGACTTGATTACGAATACTGAATGAGAATCAACATCCCGTCGCATCAGGGAATATAAAAGGGAACTCTCGCGGAACAGACGAGGCTAACTCCACACATTTTACATAAGTGTCTCTGTCTGCGATTGTGGTTTATACGGCAGTGCTGTGAGTACTGTATGACATTCTACATAATATCCAGGGTAAGATCGTTGATTTGTTGGGAAAAACTTAGGGAAAGAAGCCACTTTGAAGACCTAGGCGTAGATGGGAGGACAATATTAAAAAGGGGGTTCAAGAAGTAGGATGGAGCGCGTGGACTGGATTGAGCTGGCTCGGTACAGGGACAGATGGGGAAATCTTGTAAACGTCGTAATGAATCTATGTGCTTCATAATACGCGGGGGTTTTCTTCACTAGCTGAGGACCTGTTAGCTTCTCAAGAAAGACTGCTCCATGGTGTTAGGTAGACCGTTGGTGACTGAAGAATTGGGAAGTATTTGGAAAGAAAAAGTCGTGGTCTGATCGAAATATCTCAACGTAAGCTAGAGCGTTAACGCCAAACTAACCTGCTCTGTAGCTTTATCGCGAAACCTTAATGCTGTAACTCCACAACTTTACAAAAAAGTCTTAATTAATTAAGAACTACATCACAATATGAAGAAGTAAAATCAATATCAGTCTCAACTAACTGTCTTCATTAGACAATAGAGTCCATATGTCCAAATAAGCAACATGTTTCTACCTAAATTAGGTCATCTTTCGGTTCTTAAACTTTAAAAAAATTATATGAAGTGGTCAGTATATAAATATATAATTAATCGCTGATCAACGATTAATTACGTCATTTTGCACTGTCTTCTTCGATTTGTTTTAAGAGCCTGGAGATGGCGTAATTTAAGTCGAAACATGTCACTTAATTAAACATTCGGACTCTATCGTCTAATAATGATAGCCGTGTTAAGACTGACTTTGATTTTACTTGTTCATATCATTGTCACACTACGGGATGACACATTTAAAAAGACTGTATCATAAATACGTAAAATACATTGACGGAAAATATCCAGACATTCTCAGTTTGGGTATTAGGTGGATGTTAACCACCTGCGTCACACCCTGCCTGCAATTCACTGACGGAGAGGGAGTATGGGTTGGCCCCAGTGCCGTTTGAGACATGGCAGAAAATATTCTGCCCATGCCGGAAAACGAACCAAGATTCCTTGCTCGTCCTGTCCGTAGCGTAATTACTTATTGATTGAGATATCCTATCTGATTCACAAGAATATAAAGCTTAAAATTATTTGGATTACAATTTCAGTTTACATCTATCTGGGCAAGTGTCCTTGTACTTCTAGCCTATGGTAGTACATTTAAGCATTGTCCATCAAGCAACTAAACATTTCAGGTAAACACAGCACAGCTGCAATACAGTAGGATATAAAAAGAAACAAAGCAATAAGATGAAGACATTAAAATGAAGGTTATGACATGTTATTGACAAAATATTGAGTATTTCAACACAGCATTACTTGGAACTTCTTTTCCTTGTTAAGTGTTGAATTGCCTTATTCAAATAAATGCTATGTAACAGTTTTGGGAACTTCAATTACGAAACACAAATATTAGCTACAAGTATCGTTACAGAATGGACTTACTTAATAGTCCCACAATTATTGTAATTCGACTTTGAAAGCAATTTAGCTTAGATGCAACACTCAGATCGTCCAGTTTCAAGGTAACAAAACAGTTACATAACCGGACAAGAAATTGCGTTCCTAGATCACAGCGTGTTGTGTAAACTACGTAATTTCAATGCCCAGCCATTGATCTGTACATTCCTAAGCAGTTACAGCATTACAGTTCAGTAATGCCTGCTTTAATATTGAGAAAACTGTGTATTGTGCCCACAGTACATTTCGTATGGTTCTGGGGTTAAACAGTGATAAAGACTGCAGTGTTCTAGGATGTGACAGTATGTAGACTGGCTAATATTTAGCAATTTAGGTCAAAGCGTTTCTTAGAAGTGGCGCGTGTCTGCGCGCCGAAGGCAAACATTTCAAGCACCTTCCTCCAGTATTATGCGCAAAAACTTAATATTAACTGCACAGTGAACTGAAACGCGTGGACAGACTCACGACAAAATGAACATCGGCTAGCGCCGCGCTGTCTTCCGTCACGCCAAACGGTTTGAGTGAAGCATAATGTAAGTTGTCAGATAAAATGATGTGTTACGATGTTTATTTCCATGTAGATCGAAATCCAACTTGTAATTTTCACACAAGGAACGGCGTTTAGCATTAAGTATCAGTGACTTCAAACAATATTTGGAATCAAATATCACACCGTACATAGAAAAGACTTTTTAATTCTTTGATGCATCTGTTTGTATAATACGCTATTAAGCCATATGTCTTAATGTTTTCACAGAATTAGATTCATCCCACATGTCTGTAAGTTAGATTAATTTATTCGTGTTAAGTAAAGAGAAAATTCTCTATAATGACAAATTTGTCTCTGTATACGCCATAAGGGCATAAACAGAAATTACAGGCATATCCCCAATTCATTTAAAGCTTTTACGCTAACAAACAACAAAACTAACTAACTATTAACATGCAGCAGAGTCCTTCATGTAAAAATAAACTACCAAAGCCAGTCAAGAAATTTTGTTGAAAACCATGGTGCATTACTGTGTCTGCTGGAGCCCGCCACACGTCCCTATTCTGAGCCAGATTAATCCATTCCACGCCGTACGTACGAGACAAATGTCTACTTGACAAGACATTATTCTAAGTTTCATACAAGTATATTTAATTAATCTGACTATTTTCATGAGTGTACCAAACTCAAAGTATTATACAAAATCTCCTTCCTGATTGAATCTTAGGCTTTCTAAGATCCATTAATAGCTATTTCACTGTATTCACCTTAATGGAGTGGTGATGAATTACAAAGGAACCTCTTTACCCTTCTTTAACCACAGCACGAATGATGTAGAAGGCACCTAATCTCATAATTTACTCTCCGCATAGCATCATGGATAAAAATACTGGATATTTTTTTGTCCATACGAGTGTTATTTCTCTATTTTCAACATTTTTGATAAGTAACTTCGTCCCGCATGTTTTCTGTGCTACCTAAGCGATACGTGGTCCGGGAAAGTCGGCTGTGGGGTGAAGTCAGGTGTGATTACACGAAAGTACGTGTACGTATGTAGGTTGAACAAGCAGTAGAAAGATGGATGCTTAACTTACTCATGAGAAGAGCAGACAGTTGGTCGCCATGCGGCCGTTCTCGACCGGTCATGTGTTACGATCATCCCACGAACAGTGGCGTGCTGTCAAAATAAAAAGCACACAAAAGCTTGTCTAGCTACAGCTTCTGCCAAGACGAGAAAGAAAACACCACCTCTAAAACACAGACATTTTTTGTGAAAACTATGAGCACAAGCAGGGATAGAAGTTACTTATAATAATCAATATGAAAATAAGATATATTGAATGATACATTACCTGATATTTGAACTTCACGATTTCATTCCTGATGTCATTTCATTTCACATTCAAATTGATTGTATCGTAATTACCATTTACCTTATGTCCACAGAAGTGCAGTTGATTTTTTTTGGTGCCCAGAGCCAGTAAGAATCATGGCGATTACTCCCTTGACAGAAATTGGAACTTTTAAAAAATTCTAATTTATTGAATTTCCTCGCATTTGGATTAATACTTTAAATTTATTTAACACAAGAAATTTGATTTGTTCATATACAATAATCATTTTCTTTCTCCCAATTTCACCATCCCTTGGTCTCTGCCGCCCGGGGAGGTGGCAACACTCGCCCTTCCTTATTTACATCCCTGCAGATCCCAGTTAGATCAAATGGAAATATCAAGAATAAATGACGGCGATATTTTTCTTCGAACGTGTACATATTAAGTGACAGGCATTAAATTTAATTCTTATCTTCCCAAATACAATAACGAAAGTACAATGCCAATTAACACCATGATTTAGTATTCGGACTGAATGGGGCACGGTCTAGGCATATGTGTGTGTGAAACTGATAGAAAACTTCAGTTGAAATACCTGATGCAAACAGGTCAATTAGTGAAACAAAGCGAAAATATGACGTAGTATCCGAAAGAAATACTACAGAATAATGACGATTTGATCCATTTGCCTCAGAGAAAGGTACAATTGCGTTCTTGAAAATTTATGATTTTATAAATTACGGGAAAGCTTACAAGAGCCTGAAGAATCATTCTGGGGTTTTGAGCTATTCAGTCAGCTTATAAATTGTTAAAATTTAATTTTATCATAAATAGCACAACTTTCTTTAAATCCTCAATTTAACTGTATCAGACATTCGGAAAAAGTGCATTAGATTTCCGTACAAAGTTCAAATTTGAGCTTGTAGAATTTCAATTCTTCTGTACTTTACAGGTTCTGTCATAAAAAATTTAGTAGAAATGTAATAAAAAGGTTTAACACGGAATACTCTAGTAGCCCTAGATAACACACTTCATTTTAGATATGTGAACATTGTTTATCAATACAAAATATTTTTGTCTAAATAAAAATAGCATTTTTATAAAAGATGTTGTTAAAGCCTACAAGTTCAACCGGTATCTAAACTAACACTTGTGCCGGAGAATTTTATTTCGAAGTTCTACCAAGACCTAATATTGTAAAATATTTTTGAAACATAAACCATATTTTTGCCACACTGTCATATGCATATTCTGAGAATATTAAATAATATTTCATACGTAAGTTCGTGAAGAGATCTCGAATTTCCTACTACACCAAATTCCACTTGTAGAATATAGCTTTTCGGAAATTATTAGTTTTATCTAAATGTTTTGTTTCGCTTCCAAGTTATTGTTACAGAGAATCTATACAATCTGATAAAATAAAAAGATATATATATATATATATTTGTTGAATTATTGTGATGAACCAAATCTTAAGCTCATTCAAGGAATAACCATTTTTGGGCAGAATTCCGGACGAACTTCATACTGAGAAGAGTGCCGTCTCGATACATGAAATTCCTATCGAATTTAATGAATAAATGAAGACAGGGCACAAAAAATAGTTGTTCAGTCAAAAAGAGAATGACTATCAGGAAACACTGTACCTCACGTGTCTTATATCACATTCCGCAGCACTGTTGGTGTCATGGAATATGCCGACTTTCAATGGTCAGTAAAGAACATCATATACTTTCGTACTTTCGTCCAATGTGTTGACACAAATAGTAAGGGTTTTAATTAGTTTTAATGACAGCCTATTTAATTCCAAAGCATACAAATTAAACACCATCAAAGGCACGCAGTAGCTTTATTCACTTAGTAAAATTAAGAACCCTGAACGTTTCAATCCCAAATAACGAAATATCTTCAAGGGCTAAAAAAAAAAGTAAAGCTATTCCCTCTATAGGCCTGGACAGTCCCCGATGGTTCCAGGAGGTTGAGACTCCCATATTTCAACACAGTCGGAACATGAGGGTGGTAAGTTTGTCAGCTATACGGATCGGCCGTAAGAACACCCGGTGTACACTTTACATGAAGTGGGATGAGCCCCACAGCTGATTTTGATGCTTCAGAGAAGAGAAAAATCTCCTGGCCCTCTCAGGATTAGACCCACGACTCCTACGTCGTCGAAAGCTGGGCCTACATACTATGCCAACTAAGTTATTCTGGAAATTCCGAATAAAAAAGTGCTAAAAATTTTTAATAGTATTCCTGATTTGAAAGGTCACAATATGGACTCTGGAGTTTTCAGTTTCGCAAACTGGTGAATGTTTAGATCACTGTCTTCCGCGATGTGACGCCGTGTAGTTTGGTGTATGGGAGAATAATTTGTTCAAAACGTGAATACGTGTCTCCCAAAATACACAGCGTTATATTCCAGAAGGCTTGAAGATTCTACATCCGTAAAAACACTGGCAAACGTTTTTGTTTGACTCGATTCCGAAAATGTTATCAGTAATTCTGGTTACGCAGCGTCTGACATTGTAAGTTGGTGGAATTCTGCGACGAGAGTCATGTTGAGGTTTACGGCGCTAACGCTATTTCAGACTAGGAAAAGGGCGCATGTTAAGATGACTGGTGAATGATTGATGAGGAAGTGGTCGTGGCCTAATCTATGTACTATGCTGTCGATCACCTGATGAGACTGAGGATAAACACTAAATACATCACCCAGGTTAACCGGTAGCTCCGTATAGATAGAAACCGATCATTACTCCACCAACCCATTCGCTCAACAATGAGCTATACGCAAAGGTAAAGCTGTTCATCTCCGCGACGTAAAGGCATACAGGAGGAGCACAGGCAAAGCTCCAATCATTTTTAACCTCAGTGCTTGATGGAGTTGAGAGGTCAACATAACATCCTGGCCAATTTAACCCCGAGAGGAGGGGGTGGAAACTGGAGGGCTTGTGGGCCAAGAGCCGGTCTGGAAGTTTCAGAGAAGAGAAAATCTTTTGCCCCTGCCTAAGTTCGAACGCCTGTCCGTCCAGTCCGTAACCTAATCGCTATACCGCCTACAGTACTCCGGTAAAACTTGCGAGATTTCAGGCTTCCACGCTGTGTGGTTCATGTCTTCGCTTCTCTGCAATTTTACGCACAGTAGGTTGGTAATTTTTACAGAAGTTTCGGAACGACGAATGGGTCCCATCTTCAAAAGTCAAGCAGTCCAGGGTCAAGAAGGAATTCTAAGGACTTCTTGGCTTTTTTGACCCTTGATGAAGGGACCGATACGTTGTCTCAAAATATCGGTAATGAAACACCGACCTACAGTACCATCCTAGAAGAGCGAAGACCTCGCATTGAAACGTATTTAAAATTCTGACCCAGAGAGTTTAGCACGCCACTGTCCACTGGACGGCAGCTGATCTGTCTGTCTTGCCTTCCACAGTCTTCCCAATTACTCAAAGCTGAAAACGCGATGAAACGAGGCTCTCTCCGCATGTGTGGAAACTGGGTACAGTTGACACTTGTTAGTATAGCCACCTACGATGGATATTAACAAGAGGATGGAATTAAAAGGACGTGCAGTGCAGCCAATAGACAAAACGCCTTGGCACAAGAACACATGCGACGACATGACTGCGAAAATGGAGGTTTTCACAGCGGTGCTGAAGAATGAAATTGATGCACGTCGACTGTTACAATCACTACCGACGTTTCAAAGGATCGTAGCAATTCAACAATATTTCTTGAAAGACAGGGTCCTGAAATTGCAACCAGTCCATTGTTTCAAGACGGCGGTATAGCCTACATTTACCAGAAGACGCAGCGTAACAGTCTCGAAGGCTTGAATCTTTATGGCGCTGTCTGTTTAGCGACTGATAGTGTTGTGCAGCATCAAATAAAAAATAAAATAACGTTCTCATGGCGGTAATTACAACATTCCTCTCTTTCCTAAAGTGACACCATGTATTCTAGTAAAGGGGTACCAAATTTTCCGAAGACAGTATAAATCTAACAAAAACACAGTGCTGCAGCCCACGTGTCAAAAAAATTAAAAATGAAAGAATGATTAATAAAATCGAAAGAAATGGTAACAAAGTTCCTATGTTATTTAGCGACAACAGATAAATTGGTAGACATGATGCTTGATAAAATGTGAATGACGGAGAAGAAAGCTGTTATAGTTTTTTTTTCAGGTCTAACCAACATGAGGCCCTAAGTCTACATAACACCATATGACAACTTTATTAGCAGAGGAAATCTTTAAGAACCATATTTCATCATTTTAAAGCAGCAAATAATAATATGTTATAAAATCTAACGAACTATCTCCGTAAAACAGAGCCCGCCTTGACAAGCTAATACGTGTTTCTGCTAGTCAGTAAATGATTCAACTCGTATCATCATCCACCTACACCAACAGATGTGCGCAATTTATGAAAAATCACCAATTATCCCTAGACATGGATTCTCCCGCATGTCCCAGCGACAAATCTTCATCCTCAGGGTGACACCAACACTACGGACTCTCAAACCCACACATACAGAGTCAAAAACTAATAAAGGTAGCTGTAAATACAAAAATACGGACAGAACAGACAGCGCGACGCTGACACACTCCTGAATAAAATTCAATGTATGTGGCCACACGCATACAAATATCCAGCAACGAAATTCTCAATAAAAAACGATCAAGTCCCTGTGCCGCGTCGGTGCGTCTCGCGTAGAAGAGTATTTTGTGCTAATCAACACGTTTTGACAAACTAGCAGATTGGTTACCATGCACACAAGAACCAAATACTTGCCCATAATCCTGAGTGTGGTTAAAACGGTCCAAGAATAGGATTATACATCTTCATGATCAATTTTAATATTATCCTCCTATGTACTATTACAATAATTTTCTTCAAGTTTTTCGAATATAATTATGTATTAACATTCTCTTTTCCATGCATGTAATATTCCCTACCCATCTTGTCTTCCATTATTTGGTTACGACATGTGAAGACCCAATCGATGAGACTGCAAATTATATATACTATATCTATGAACTAAATTAGTTATTTTGGCCCAGTATTTTACGCCTTTCTTGCTATAAGCTCACACGAACAAGACATCTTTATTGTATCTGCAAGCCCAAAGTTAAGTCTATTCTCCTTGTTTGCTTAATGGGTAAACGAATATGAATCCAGCTAAGCTCGGCCTTGAACAGGCCATGAAAGCCCAGAGGGAAAGTAGAGGTATAGCTCTACACTTTCTTTAACCTCGGCGCAAAAGGCTGGGTGGTTAACGCCACGACCCGGCCACTAAACGAACGTGGAGGAAATCTTAAAATTCACAACAATAAGAGTATGAATGCCTTCGTTTTCCGAAGAACTAAACGCACAGCCGGTTTGCAGCGGTAATCTCGGTTTATACTTTTTTGTCGTTATCCACATCACACTCCTATTATACTACCCCTTAAGATGTCGATAGCAGATACCTACAAAATAGCGGTATATCTGTACCAGAATGAACGGAATCATATTTCAGAATACAGTATTTTTAACTGTCTAGCCTTAGGGTCCTAACTTGTCAAACAGCCTTCTACAAGCTTCCATTAAGAAGTCAGAAAATGAAAGACAGACAGGTGTTCTTGTCACCAATATGTATTGTCGTTGGACAGAGGTCCTAAGTACAAAGGCAATTTGTAGGGTCTTATACCCCTCCCCTCCCCCCCTCTCCTTGAACGTAAGTGTAGACAACTCCAAACCAAATGCTTACAAATATGTCCGACACCACAAGAAATAAGCCACGTGCAAAAAGATGAGTAATTCTAGTTTTTGTTTAGTGACACTTTCAAGCTGAGGACCAATGCAAATACTCACTTTTAACTTTAAAAGCTGACAGAATAAAATGAAAAGTGTGAAAGCTGTCGTTTGAAAAGAAACACACGGAAGGTCGAAGGGACTGGTAAGATTTCTTTTCTCAATAATGTGAGGACTTATATCTTAACACACAATGCAGCTGCTTAAGTATGCCCTTCACAGGACGCTTTTCTTAATCTCGAGGACAGTGCGGTCAGACAGCTTGGCGACAGCAACAGCTGTTCAAAACACTCTTCTCCACAGGAACCCTTAAGGTTGGTTCACAGTGAGAGCGGGATGCCTGTTGTGTTCAAACTACAAACTATTGTTGGAGAATTAAGAATACGGTCTTCCGTCATGTAAAGTCCTTTAGTTTGGCCAAGAATTGCTCTTCTGCCCTGAAGACAGGTACAGAAGTTTCTCCAGAAATTGATAGCTTTATAACACACTAAAATTGCATCAGATGCCTTAAAACGGCAATCTTCCTACCCAACTACCATTAGAACCTTAAATTCGTAAACAAGATGTCTGTATTATGAAATCAATATTAATATAAATGTTTACATTTCTAAGAGCATACAATTCCTTCTCACGAATTCTATCATCGAGCTGGAGTGTTTGTCATTTAAACCACTGATTCAGTTACACATATAAATATTGAATTTGGAAGTAAAAATCATTCATAAAAAGTTACTTGCCTCTCAGCGACTCAAAAAAAAAACATTTTCGACAGCTACAAAGTTCGCTATTCTATTTGCAGGAGCTACAAAGAGGCTACATCCCTACCAAGTAAATGAACATAGACTAAATTCTGCAACACTCTCTGAGATATTCTTTAATACTATTATTCAACATATATCTGGATCTCTCAAGTTATCTCAACCCACTTAATTCACGGACTAAAACTATGTCAATCTACGAGGGTTGGAACTTTAATAGTGGCAACTATTTATTTACAACTGATACAAAATATTCGTAGATACATGTTTCGAAGTTTTGCTGTCCTTCAGTGTAGTCACCAGCATTGTGTACAACCCGTTGCCAGCGATGTGGAAGTCGTAGGATACCTTTAGCAG
>JGI20166J26741_11616029_pt1 | contig 11538 bp, 13 predicted proteins | sample TergutCu122P5_FD_26741 | JGI IMG/M metagenome (IMG submission 26741) | reverse complement strand
ATGTTCTTGCGTGGATCAGGCAGGGCTAACCACTGCATTGGAGGCTCCCTTTTGGTTGTATGCTCCGTCCATGAGCGGATTTGAACATTATGACTCGGAGTTGCGCGAACTGGATCACGAGATTCTGCGCTACGCGGCAATTTGCGGCATCAACCTGGCCAATCGTCACGAGATCGACGCTTGCCTGGCGGACGACCATCTGTCCTGGGCCAGGGATCGGGCGCGGGAATCGCTGCGCGGGCTGCTGATCCTGCGCCTCAAGCTGGAAGCCGAAATGATCGAATCCGGCTACTCGCCGACGCCATTGCTGCCTCCAACCGCCACGCCCGAATAAGGTTCAGCCGTCGGCGTTGATGCGGGCGATCAAGGCCTGCAACGTCGTCGCCGCCTGCTCGTTGGCGACCTGGCAGGTGCCGGCCGCCTGATGGCCGCCGCCGCCGTAGGCCAGCATCAGTTCGCCGACATTGGTCTTGCTGCCGCGATCGAGGATCGACTTGCCGACGGCGAACACGGTGTTCTGCTTGTGCACGCCCCACAACACATGGATCGAGATGTTGGTCTGCGGGAACAACGCATAGATCGTGAAGCGGTTGGTCGCCCAGATGGTTTCCTCGTCGCGCAGGTCGAGCACAACCAGGTTCTTGTGCACGGTGGCGCAGCGCAGGATCTGGTCCTTGGCCTTGTCGGCGTGCGCAAAATACAGATCGACGCGCTCCTTGACATCGGGCAGGGCGAGAATGTCGTCGATGTCGTGATCGCGGCAATAGCGGATGAGATCCATCATCAGCGCGTAGTTGCTGATGCGGAAATCGCGGAAACGGCCAAGGCCGGTGCGGGCGTCCATCAGATAATTGAGCAGCACCCAGCCCTCGGGATTGAGAATTTCCTCGCGACTGAACTGCGCCGAGTCGCTCTTGTCGACGGCCGCCATCATCGCCGCCGAAATACGCGGGAAAGCCGCCTGGCCACCGTAGTAGTCATAGACGACACGCGCCGCCGAGGGGGCATTGGCGTCGATGATGTGGTTGGCGTGCGCGCCGGCATTGCGCAGCGTTTCCGACAGGTGGTGGTCGAAGGCGAGATGCGCGCCGGCGACATAGGGCAGGTTGGTGGTGATGTCGCCGTTGCCGATCTCGATCTTGCCGTCCTGCATGTCCTTCGGGTGCACGAACTTGATGTCGTCGATCAGGTTCAGTTCGTTGAGCAACACGGCGCAGACCAGGCCGTCGAAATCGCTGCGGGTGACGAGGCGGAATTTTTTTGTGGTCATGGGGTATCTCCGGTTAGCCAGGCATCGGCAAAGATTAAAGCAGAGATCAGGCGATGTGAATGGCTTGGCTCGGGCAGGGAACGAGACAAGCGCCGCAGCCGGTACAGCGGCTGGCGTCGATTGCCGGCAGCGGGCTGCCGCCGATGCGCGGCGAAAAGCGAATGGCCTGCGCCGCGCAATGATCGCCGCAGACCCGGCAGTCGCTGCCCCGCGCCGGCAGGCAGGCGGCGCCGATGTGCGCCGTGTACGGCCACGGCACCTCGCCGTCGCGGCGCAGCAGCGCCTGCGGCTGGCAGGCGCTGACGCAGGCGGCGCAGAAGGTGCATTCGCCGCGCGTGAAGTCGAGGGTCGGATAACCGCCATCGCCGCTGACGACGATGCCCGGCGGGCAGGCCGGCAGGCAGTCGCGGCAGCGGGTGCAGCGGTCGATGAAGGCGGCTTCCGGCCCGGCCCAGGGCGGACGCAACTCGGCCCTGGGCCGCGTCCGGCCGCGCAGGAATCCCCGGCGAGCGGCGTCGACCATCAGCCTACGGAAGCGCCTTGTCGATGACGATGCGCAAGTTCCCGGCGCCGAATTTCACCGGCCCCGAGCTACCGGCGAGGTCGCCGGGCTGGGGCGTGGCAGTGCCGCTCCTGGAGACGCGAACGTCGATCTGGAGCGTCTTGACGGATGACAGGAGGCGGGACGGCATCATGGCGTCGGCATCGGAAAAACTGAAATCCGTCGGCAGGTCGGCGACGGTCAGACGCCCGGCGGCTAGCGGCATGGGCGGGCCGCCGGCTTCCTTGACGGCGATGAACACGGTATCGCCGGGAGCGGCCTTGTCTTTCAGCGCGGCGGCCAATTCGACATGGCCGCGGATGCTGGCCGATGCGTTGGCCGATGCCTTGGCTGCCGCGGCGGCGACCTTGCCGCCGCCCAGTTTCCGCTGCGCTTCTTCGATGCTGCTGGCCAGCATCTGGCTGTCTTCGGAATCCGGCGCGATGTGCTGCTGGGCGCGCTGCCAGCGCTCGACGGCCGTGGCGTAATCGCCGCGATTGAAGGCGGCGGTGCCGGAGAGCCAAAGCGCCATCAGGTTGTCGGGATCCAGCGCCAGCGCCTGGTTGACCAGTTCTTCGGGACGGCCGCTCAGGGAGCCGGCTTTACTGGCCAGCAGATCGGCATACTCCGTCAACAGTTGCGGCTCGTGTTCGACCAGCGGCCAGGCTTTCTGGTAGGCCCGTTCGGCCTCCTCGCCACGTCCCATCACCTTGTAGGAACGGCCCAGCGTGACCCATCCTTGCAGATTGTCCGGCTCTTTTTCCATCTTGGCGGCAAAGTCGGACACCATGCGCTCGATGTCATGCTGAGTGGGCTGGCTGCGCTGCATCGGGTCGAGCGCTGCCGGATTGCCGAGCAGGGCGTAGCCGCCCGCCGCAGCAAGCGGCAGCAGCACGAGCAGGGCGAGCGCCGTCTTGCGGCTGGGCGCCATCTTGGCTGCGGCGACATCCGCCGCCGGGCTGGCTTCGTCGAGCAGGCGGCGCTGCAATTCCTGACGGGCCTGGTCGAAATCGGCGGCGGCCAGCGTGCCTTCCTGGCGTTCGCGTTCGAGTTCGGCCAGTTGGTCGCGGAAAATGGCCAGATTGGCCGCCTGGCGGTCGCCGCCCGCGGCCGCGCCGCGCTGGCCGAGCCATAGCGGCAGAAAGAGAAAGGCGCAGATGACCACGACGATCAAGGTCGCGTACAGAATGAACGGCATCATTTGGAATCGGTTTCCTTGAGCAGGGCTTCGAGGCGACCGGCTTCCTCGGTCGACAGCGGTCGTTCGACATCGCCGACGCGGCCGGCGCGGCGGCGCAGATAGGCGAACAGGGCGATCAGGCCGAGCAGCAGCAGAGCCGCCGGGCCGCCCCAGAGCAGCAGCGTGATGCCTTTGACTGGCGGCCGGTAGAGCACGAAGTCGCCGTAGCGGGCGACCATGAAATCGACGATTTCGGCGTCCGTCTTGCCGTCGTGGATCATGCCGCGAATTTCGCGGCGCAGATCGGCGGCCAGGTCGGCGTTGGAATCGGCGATGGTTTCGTTCTGGCAGACCAGGCAGCGCAGTTCCTTGGACAGCGCCTGGAGGCGCTTTTCGGCCACCGGGTCGGCGGCCAGCGCCGCTTCGTTGGCCGGCGAGGCGTGGGCGGCGGTGGTGAGCAGGCAGAGTGCGAAAACCAGGACACGGGCGATCATCGGCTCAGCTCCGCCAGCAGGGGCAGGATTTTTTGGCTCAACACCTCGGGCGTGATCGGCCCGGTGTGCTTCATGCGGATGATGCCGTCCTTGTCGATGACATAGGTTTCCGGCACGCCATAGACGCCGTAGTCGATGCCGACGCGACCGTCGATGTCCATCACCGTCAGCCGGTACGGGTTGCCGTGCGCGCGCAGCCAGTCGCCGGCGCGTTGCAGCGCCAGTTGTTGCTCCTGATCGGCGGCGATCTTGCTCATGTCGACTTCGCCGTCGCCGCGCAATTCCTTGTAATTGAGACCGATCAGCGGCACGGGGGCTTTTTTGGCGAATTCGACCAGCACCGGGTGCTCATAACGACAGGAGACGCACCACGTGGACCAGACATTGAGCAGCCAGGGCTGGCCGCGCAGATCCTCGGGGCCGAAGGTCTTGTCCGGCTCGGCCAGTTGCATCAGGCGGAAGGCCGGGGCCGGCTTGCCGACCAGCGGCGAGGGAATGTCGCGCGGATCACGGCTGAGGCCGACGGCGAGCAGCACGACGAGGGCGGCGAAAGCGCCGAGTATCCAGGTGTAACGGTTCATGCGGTTTGGCTCCCGGCGGGCAGGCGAGCGGCGCTGCGCGCCTTCAGGCGGTAACGGCGGTCGAGCATGGCCCAGAGGCCGCCGCACGCCATCAGCAGACAGCCGCCCCAGATCCAGTCGACGAAGGGTTTGTAATAGACGCGCACGGCCCAGGCGCCTTCCGGCTGGCCGGGGTCGATCGGTTCGCCGAGCGAGACATAGACATCGCGCAGAAAGCCGGCGTCGATCGCGGCCTCGGTCATCGGCATGCCGCCGGAGACGTAGTTGCGCTTTTCCGGCGTCAACTGGCGCAGCAAGCGGCCATCCCGGCTCAACTCGAACTGCCCCTGGGCGGCCTTGTAATTGGGGCCGTCGACCTGATGCACGCCGCGGAAGGTGAAGGTATAGCCGGCGACGACGACCGACTCGCCGGCGTCCATCTTGACATCCTTTTCTTCCTCGAAACTCATGACCATCGTGACGCCGACGACGAACACGGCGACGCCGAGGTGAGCCAGGTGCATGCCGACGAAACTGCGCGGCTGACGCAGCGCGGCGTGGAGGAAGCCGCCGTCGCCGCGCGTCTGGCGCACGCGGTCGACGAAGTTGATGCTGACAGTGGCGGCGATCCAGCCGGCCAGCAGCAGGCCGAGGGCGGTCAGCGGGTTCCAGCGGCCGTAGAGCAGCGGTACGGCGATGGCGACGATGACGCCGACCGCGAAAGCCCAACGCACGGCGCGCAGGATCTCCGGCAGCGAGGCTTCCTTCCAGCGGGCGAACGGGCCGATGCCGAGCAGGAACAACAGCGGAATCATGACCACCCGGAACACCAGATCGAAATAGGGCGGGCCGACCGAAATCTTGCCGATGCCCAGCGCGTCGACCAGGAGCGGATAGAGCGTGCCGAGCAGCACCGTGGCGGCGGCGACGACCAGCAGCACGTTATTGGTGAGCAGCATGGATTCGCGCGAAATGAGGCCGAAGCGCCCGCCCAGGCCGACGCTCGGGGCGCGCCAGGCGAACAGCGCCAGCGACGCGCCGACCACGACGACGAGAAAGACGAGGATGAAGATGCCGCGCGTCGGGTCGGTGGCGAAAGCATGCACCGAGGTCAGCACGCCGGAGCGCACCAGAAAGGTGCCGAGCAGCGACAGCGAGAAGGCCGAGATGGCCAGCAGCACCGTCCAGTTCTTGAAGCTGCCGCGCTTTTCGGTGACCGCCAGCGAGTGAATCAGCGCCGTGCCGACCAGCCAGGGCATGAATGAGGCATTCTCGACCGGATCCCAGAACCACCAGCCGCCCCAGCCCAGTTCGTAGTAGGCCCACCACGACCCCATGGCGATGCCCAGGGTCAGGAAAATCCACGCCGCCATCGTCCACGGCCGCGACCAGCGCGCCCAGGCGGCGTCGAGTTGGCCGGAGAGCAGCGCGGCAATGGCAAAGGCATAAGCCACCGAGAAGCCGACATAACCCATGTACAAGAGCGGCGGATGGATGACCAGGCCGGGGTCTTGCAGCATCGGGTTGAGGTCGCGCCCCTCGGCCGCGCCCGGCAGCAGGCGCTCGAACGGGTTGGAGGTAAACAGGATGAAGAGCAGAAAGCCAAAGGCGATGAGGCCCATGGCGCCGAGCACGCGGGCGGTCATGGCCTCCGGCAACTGGCGCGAGAGCAGCGCCACGGCGGCGGTCCACCCGGCCAGCATCAGCATCCACAGCAGCAGCGAGCCTTCGTGACCGCCCCAGACGGCGGCGACGCGATAAACCGTCGGCAATAGCGAATTGGAATGCTGCGCCACATAAACGACGGAAAAGTCGTTGACGATGAAGGCCTGCGTCAGACAGGCGAAAGAGAAGGCCACCAGCAAGGCGAAGGCGAAGGCGGCGGGACGGGCCAGGGCGATCCAGGCCGGCAGCCGGCGATGGGCGCCGATCAGCGGCAGCGTGCCGAGCGCCAGCGCGACCAGTGCGGCGAGAATGAGGGCGAAATGGCCGAGTTCAGGGATCATGCTTAGAGCGCTTTCTGTTCAACTGCATACATTTTTGACGCCGCCGCCCCCCATCCCAACCTTCCCCCGCAGGCGGGGGAAGGCGTTTGATTCCCTCCCCTGCTTGCGGGGGAGGGTCAGGGTGGGGGCTAACGGCATCGGGGGGTTTGATGTCATCATTCAAGTAGAAAATACTTTAGTTGCTCGCGGTTGGCGGGGCGGTCGGGGTGACGGGCGCATCCTCGGCCGCCTTTTTCTCGGCGGCGCGGGCATGGGCGTCGCCGACAGCCTTGGCGGCCTCCGGCGGCATGTAGTTTTCGTCGTGCTTGGCCAGCACCTCGCTGGCGGTGAAGGTGCCGTCGGCGGCCAGCCGGCCCTGGGCGACGACGCCCTTACCCTCCTTGAACAGGTCGGGAAGGATGCCCTTGTAATGGACAAGCATGTCGTGCTCGGTATCGGTGACGACGAAGGCGATCGTGACGCCGTCGGCCTGGCGGGCGAGGCTGCCATCCTTGACCAGGCCGCCGATGCGGAACAGCCGGTCGGCCGGAGCCTTGCCGGCGGCGACATCGGTCGGCGAGATGTACAGCGCGATGTTGCTGTTCAGGGCGTTCAGCACCAGGGCGGCGATGATGCCGATGACGGCGAGCGCGCCGCCGATCAGCGCCAGTTTCTTGTGACGGGATTTCATGCCGTGGTGCTCCGGGTTGCGGCCCGCTCCTCGGCGCGCAACTGGCGCTTCAGGCGGGCGATGGTGTTTTTGCGCTGGCGAACGACGAGGATCGGCTCGACCGCCATCACCAGCGCGGTGACGCCGAACGACCCCCAGACGTACACGCCGTAGCCGCCCATGGCGAGAAAATCGCCGACGCTGTTCCAGTAAATCATGATCCTAAAAACCGTAGTTGGACGCGCCGGAGTAGGTCGGCATCGGGTGGGCTGGCAAGGCGCGACGACGCGGCAGGCTGATGCCTGCAAGGAGGAGCAACGTCGCCAGCGCGCCCGAGGGCGGCCTGATCGGGCGCGTAGCGGCCTCACTCATGCGGTGACGCTCATCGAAGCCGGGAAAGGTCGTGTTCATGCGGATTTCTCAAGGATCACAAGCGGTCAACTACGGTTTTTAGGATGATTGCTCTCCGACCGCCTTTTCGCCGGCCAGTTCCGCCCGCGCCCAGTCGGTGTTGCGTTCGCGTTCGAGCATGATGGTGCGCACGCGGGCGAGCGCCACGGCAATCGAATACATCCAGAAGCACAGCGCCATCAGCAGCATGCCCCAGAGCATGGTGACGGCCATCGACGATTTGGCGAAATTGACGCTCGACCCCTGGTGCAGCGTGTTCCACCATTTGACCGAGAAATAGATGATCGGGATATTCACCACGCCAACCAGCAGCAATAGCGCCCCGGCCTTGTCGGCGCGGCGCGTGTCGTCGATGGCGGCGGTCAGCGCCAGGTAGCCGATGTAGAGAAAGAGCAGGATCAGTTCCGAGGTCAGCCGGGCATCCCAGACCCACCACGCGCCCCACATCGGCTTGCCCCACAGCGCGCCGGTCCATAGCGAGAGAAAGGCCATCAGCGCGCCGGTCGGGGCCAGCGCCTGGGTCATCATGCCCGACAGGCGGGTGTTGAAGGCGAGACCGATGGCCGCCCAGAAAGCCATGACCAGATAGATGAACATCGACATCCACGAGGCCGGAACGTGGATGAAAATGATCCGGTAGCCCTCGCCCTGCTGGAAGTCGGTTGGCGCGACCAGCATGCCGAACCACAGCCCGGCCGCGCCGAAAATGACGGCGGCGACGACGAACCACGGGATCATCCTGCCGGCCAGCGGATAAAAGGTCGCCGGCGAGGCGAAGCGATAGAGATTGAAGCGATCTGTCATTCGAGAGCGATTTTGAGGGCGGCGGCCGAGGCCCAGGGGGCGAAGCCGAGTGAGGCGAAAGTCAGCGCGGCGAGCAGGGAAAGGTGTCCTTCCCCCCCCAGACCGGACACCGTGGCATCAACCGCGCCAGCGCCGAATATTAACACCGGAATGTACAGCGGCAGCACCAGGAGCGACAACAGCACGCCGCCGCCGCGCAAGCCGAGCGTCAGCGCCGCGCCGATGGCCCCGATGCCGGACAAAGCTGGCGTGCCGAGCAGGATGGATCCGGTCAGCACGACCAGCGCCTCGGCGGAAAGATCGAACTGGATGCCGAGCACCGGCGCGATCAGCGCCAGCGGCAGGCCGGAAACAAGCCAGTGAGCGATCACTTTGCCGGTGACGACGAGGCCAAGCGGATACGGAGCCAGCGCCAGTTGCTCCAGCGTGCCGTCGCGGTGATCGTCGGCAAACAGGCGCGGCAGCGACAGCATGGTCGCCAGGAGCGCCGCCACCCACAGCACGCCGGGGGCGAGCTTGCGCAGCAGGTCGGGTTCGGGACCGACGCCGAGCGGGAACAGGCTGACCACGATGATGAAGAAAAACAGCGCCGAAACGATGTCGGCCTGGCGGCGCATGGCCAGTTTCAGATCGCGGCCGATGACCGCCAGGATGATCTTGAACATCAACCCACCCTTAGCCGAGCCGCAGTTCGCGCACCGCGCCGGCGGCGATGCTGACCGGCTGGTGCGTCGTCATCACCGCCAGGCCGCCGCGTTGCAGGTGGCCGGAAATGAGGCCGGCCAGCCAATCCACGGCGGCGACGTCGAGGGCGACGAAAGGCTCGTCGAGAATCCACAGCGGCCGCCGTTCCTTGACCAGACGGGCCAGCGCGACGCGCCGCTTCTGCCCCTGCGACAGATACTTGCAGGCGAGATCCTCGCGCCCGGCGAGGCCGACCTGCTCCAGGGCGTCAAGGGCGTCGTCCTCGGGCAAATCCTCATCGGCCAGGCGGGCGGCGGCGAGCAGGTTTTCCAACGGTGTCAATTCTTCCTTGATGGCGTTGAGGTGGCCGAGATAGCAGAGATCGGCGCGGTAATCCTCGGCCAGCTTGCGGATCGCTTCGCCCTGCCAGCGAATCTCGCCAGCCTCCGGCGGCAAGAGGCCGAGCAGCATGCGCAGCAGACTGGTTTTGCCCGCCCCGTTCCTGCCTTGCAGGTGGAGCAATTCCCCCGCCGCCAGGCGAAAGCCGAGACCCGCGAACAGCCGGCGCTCGCCGCGCACGCATTCCAGATTGTCAGCTTCGAGCATCGGGGAAAAACCACGGGAAATTTTTTGAATCCGTGAGTTTAATGGCAGATTGGCGTTGTTCCAACCGATAGAGACACCGATAGAGACAGGGGGAACGCATGAATGGCGGCGCCGTGGCGGGTAGTTTTTCCGAACTGCTGGATTCCGCCGGGGATCAACGGCGCCGGGTCCCGATCAGCGCTTCCAGCGGTAGCTGTTGCAGGCGTTGCACCATTTCCTGGCTGATCGCCTCCAGTTCGTCGCGCAGCGCCTGGGTGGCGGTAGCGTCGAGGCGGGCATGGTTGGCGAGCAATTGTTCGCCGATGGCGTGGATGCGCTCATGCAGCGGCTCCAGATCGGCGAAGCCGGGGCTGGCGGCGTAGCGCCGGCTGAACGGGCCGTGATACCAGCGTCCGAAGCGGCATTCCCGCGCGCTGGCGGGCGGCGGCGGGCGGTTGGCATCCGCCGCTACGAGCCAGGCGTAGAGCGCCTTTTTCCAGTTGATGTGCTCGATTTCGGCCATCAACAACGGCAAATCCTCGTGCGACCAGCGGAATGTGGAAGCCGATAGCCATAACTCGTCGGCCCGGAAGGTATCGATCCAGCCGGCCAGATCAGCGGCCGGCAGCGGCCGCGCGATGCCGCTGCCCTGGGCTTCATCGCAGCCGAGCAGGAGCAGGGCCAGACCCTGTTCGACCGATTCGACGCCGCCGGCGATGACCTGGCGACGGAAGGCCCGGGCCAGGCCGATGGCGCCTTCGACGACGGCCAGGTGATCCGGGTTGTCGAGCATGTCGCGGACAAAGGACGGGTCGATTTTCAAGGCCTCGACCGGCAGGCGGCGGAACCAGGTCAGCGAGGCGGAGCCGGCGCCGAAGTCGGCGAGCACGAAGCACACGCCGAGCCGATCGCAGGCGGTGAACACTTCGACGCCCTTGGCCTGATCTTCGAGAACGGTGGTTTCGAGAACTTGCAGTTCGAGCAACGCCGGCGGCACGTTCGGGCGGGTGGCCAGCAACTCGCCCAGGCGGTCGACGAAGTCCGGCTGTTGCAGGTACTCGCCGGAGATGCTGACGCCGAGGGCCAAGCGCCGGCCTTGATTGATCCAGGCAGCGAGCTGGTCGAGCGCTTGACGCAAGACCCAATCCCCCAGCTCGTTGCCCAGTTCGCCAGCCAGCGCGTCGTCCCCGAGGGTTGGCAGAAAGCGGTCAGGCGGTAGCAGACCGCGTTCCGGGTGTTGCCAACGGACCACGGCTTCGACGCCGATCACCTCGCCGGTGCGCATATTGACTCTGGGCTGGTAATGGAGAAGGAATTCGCCGTTGCTCAGGCCGGCGCGGATACGGGTGATTTTTTCATGACGGATACGGGCGCGCCGGTCACGCTCGGGGTCGAACAGGTGGTAGCGGTTGCGTCCCGCCCGCTTGGCCGAATACATCGCCTGGTCGGCCTGGCGCAGCAGGGTGTCGGCATCGACGCCGTCCTGCGGGTAGAGCGTGACGCCGATACTGGCCGAGATGTGCACGGTGTGTCCGTCGATGGTGAAAGGGCGGGCGAGCGCCGAGATAACGCGCTCGATGGCGCGGTCGGTTTTGAGGTCGTTGTCGAGGTTGGAGAAAAGCAGCACGAACTCGTCGCCGCCCAGGCGCGATACGGTGTCGCCAGTACGGACGCATTCCTTGAGCCGGCGCGCGACCTCGATCAGCAGGCGGTCGCCGGCGGCGTGGCCGAGGTTGTCGTTGACCGGCTTGAAGTTGTCGAGATCGAGATAGCAAACGGCGAGAATTTTGCCGTTGCGTGCGCACTGCGCCATCGCCAACTGCATCCGGTCGGCCAGCAGCATCCGGTTCGGCAACTGGGTCAGGGCGTCGAAATGCGCCAGTCGTTCGAGGTGGCGCTGGCTTTCCTTGATCGGCGTGATGTCGGCGAAGATGCCGACGAAATGGGATATTTCGCCGTGCCGGTCGCGCACGGTCGAAATGCTCAGGTGTTCGACGAAGATTTCACCCGATTTTCGGCGATTCCAGATTTCGCCCGACCAGTAGTCGACTTTGTCGATGCTCTGCCACATTTGCTGGTAGAAGCTCGCGTCGTGATGGCCGGATTTGAGCAGGCCGGCTGTCTGGCCCACCGCCTCGGTGCGCGCATAGCCGGTCAGTTCGCTGAAGGTGGCGTTGACCTCGACGATCCGGCCGTTGACATCGGTAATCATGATCCCTTCGTGGGCGTGGTCGAAGACGCTGGCCGCCAGCCTCTGCTGTTCTTCGGCGCGCAAGCGCTCGCTGATGTCGCGGCCAACGCCGATCCGCGCCGGCTGGCCGTTCCAGTGGCCGCTGAGGATGCTGGCATCGACG
>JGI20166J26741_11615696_pt1 | contig 11540 bp, 8 predicted proteins | sample TergutCu122P5_FD_26741 | JGI IMG/M metagenome (IMG submission 26741) | reverse complement strand
CAACGGCTCCACCATTGTCACGATTAACCGGGACACCCCGATTTACCCTTATCTGACCAGAAATATCGTTACCATTGATCAGATCAGCGTTGGTTCCCAGCTGCTTATGTGGTATCCGGCAGTGGCGTTAAGTTATCCGGCCCAGGCTACGGCAACGCAAACCGTTATTTTGGGCCAAGCCGGCCTTTCGGACTGGCTGACCGTCGACAATAAGGAGATGACCGATACGGCCCGCTCCGTCAGCGGAGCGTTACCGGTATTCAGCAGTACCGCGGCCCCGGATATGGTCAAGCAACTTAACGATCAAGTCGACAAACTTAGCGCCGGGGCGCTGCAAACAGCCGCCGCGGATAAAAACACGAGCGTCTATTTCAGTTATGACGTCTTCACTACCAGGCAATATACCAGCGTCGTAATTCACACCTCGCTTAATCCCGGCAATACTGCCAGTGATCAGGTCACCACCTTTGTGCTCAACACCATGACGGCAGCAGACAGCGTTAAATATCACCGCTACGCCCTGGCCGATCTCCTCGGCCCCAACGCCTTCAAGCTGGCCAATGGGGTCATCGCCAAAGACATCAGCTCCGCCGCCCCGGGCGCCTACTTTACCGGCGACAATGACAGGTTCAAGGGTCTGCAGTCCGAGCCAGGCTTCTATATGAGTGAAGATAATAACCTCACGATCATCTTTGACAAATACGCCATTGCCCCGGGAGTCACTGGTACGCCCACCTTTACTATACCGCTGGCCAACGTCGTCAATATCACTTTTAACGCCGCCGATACGCTCACGGCCAACGGAACCGTTTTGGTTCCCCTGCGTCCGGTCGCGGCAGCACTTGGCTTTAAGACCACCTGGAATGGCAGCTTAAAAACTGTCACCCTGACAAAGGGTGAGCAAACCGCCACTGTTCAAATCGGCTCCACCGCCTTCAATGGCACTACCTTGGCTGCCCCGCCTGTGCTCCGTGACAACAGTACTTATGTTCCGGCGGCCCTCGTGGAATTGGGGTTGGGCGGCTGCTACCAGGTCAATCAAGATAACGGCGCGGTAACCATATCCGCCGTCAAATAACTGTTACTGGTCAGACCATGTGCTTGTTAGTACCAGTAGCCCAGGCCCGTAAAGTTATTAACCGTAAGCGATTTCTCGAAGAGTATGAGCGCGCGGTTAATAACTTTACGGGCCGGATGGTGCTGAATAGTAACGTGTGACCAGTAACAAATAACTAAGCAGATAAAGGATCTGGGCCTGACAATGGACGCACTGATGAGGCTTGAGCAGGTAACCAAAACATACCATATGGGTGAAGTGGAGGTTAAAGCCCTGCGGGAGACCAGCCTGGATGTTTTCCCGGGCGAAATACTGGTCATTTTAGGTCCCAGCGGTTCTGGCAAAAGTACCCTGCTGAATATCATGGGGGGCATGGATTTGCCCACCAGCGGAGAAATGTTTTTTTTAGAGGAAAATCTCAGCCGGGCAGGGGACAAACGGTTAACTGCTTACCGGAGAAATGAAATCGGTTTTGTGTTTCAATTTTACAATCTAATCCCGGATTTAACGGCCCGGGAAAACATCGAGCTGGCCGCCGATTTGGTGGACCAGCCCATACCGGTCCAAGATGTGCTCGGCGCCGTAGGTTTGGCCGACCGGGCGGATCATTTTCCGGCGCAAATGAGCGGCGGTGAACAGCAGCGGGTATCCATCGCCCGGGCGGCGGTAAAAAACCCGCGTTTACTGCTGTGCGACGAACCTACCGGCGCCCTGGACTATCAAACCGGTAAACTGATTTTGGCCTTACTGGTTAAATTTAATCAAGAACAGGGCAGCACAGTAATCATAGTAACCCATAATACCCCCATTGGGGAAATGGCTCATCGGGTGGTGCGCATGCGCGACGGGGCGATCGCCGATATCCGGGAGAATACCGCGCCGTTGCCGCCGGAAAGGATTGAATGGTAATGAGCGCCTTAAACAATAAACTATGGCGCACCATTGGTAAAACAAAGGGACAGTTTCTAGCCGTAGTGGCGGTGGTAGCGATAGGGATAGCCGTTTATATCAGCATGACTACCGCTTATTATAATTTAAACGCTTCCAAAGAAAAGTTTTACCGGGATCACAATTTTGCGGATTATTATTTTCAGGTGGTTAAAGCGCCCCAAGAGATCATTAAGCAGGTTGAAACCGTCCCCGGGGTAGCTAAGGCTGCCGGACGGATTCAAAAGGATGTCGCTTTAATCAATGATTACAATAAACGGGCTACTGCCCGCCTGACCGGCTATACATTGCCCATGGCTTATGAAATTAACAGTGTGCAGTTGCTGAGCGGACGGTTTTTTAACGATCAGACGGCGGCTGGGCAATCAGGCCAGTATGCCCATACCGGTAATATTGAAATATTAACGGATCCTCAATACGCTAAAGGCAATAACCTTAAATATGGGAATACCGTTACTATCGTGGCCGACGGGCGGGCGATGCCTTTAACGGTGGTCGGTACGGCCACCGGTCCCGAGTTTGTTTATTTAATGAAAGACGCCGGCACTTTGCTGCCCGATCCCCAAACATTCGGGGTGTTTATGCTGGCTCAAAAAGACGCCCAGCAAATCTTGAATATGCCCGGCGAGATCAATCAGGTTCTGATATCCTTTGTTCCGGGCGCCGACGTTAACCGGGTGGTCGGGCAAGTTGAGGCCATCCTGAAGCCATACGGCAATCTGGGCGGTTACGCCGGCAAGGATCAGCTCAGCAACGCCATGCTCAACAGCGAACTGAGCGGTTTAAAGACTTCCTCGCAATTTATGCCGGTTATTTTTTTAGGTATCGCCGCCGCGATTCAATTTGTTATTTTAGGCCGGATGGTGCGCGCCCAGCGTACCCAGATCGGAGTAATGAAAGCCATCGGTTACCGCAGCTGGCAGATTATCTGGCACTATACCGGCTATGCGGTATTGGTGGCGGTATGCGGATCTGCTGTCGGCACCTTGCTGGGTCTGGCCCTGGCGACGGTAATGTCCCAAGTCTACGCCCTTTATTTTAATTTGCCGACCTTGATTGGCGCCGTTAACACGGCGGTTATTCTTTATGGATTGATCTTAAGCATCACGATCAGCACCTTAGCCGGTTTACTGGCCTGCCGCAGCGTGTTGGCGATCAATCCGGCGGAATCCATGCGTTCCGAGCCCCCTCAGGGAGGCGGCAAAACAATCTTTGAAGGCTGGGCTTGGCTGTGGCGCCGGCTGGATAGCGCCTGGAAAATGAGCATCCGTTCCGTGTACCGCAACAAAGGCCGTTTTGCGGTTACCATGTTCGGCGTGGTTTTTGCCGTGGGCATGCTGGTGGTATCGCTGTTTACCATCGACGCCGTTAATTACATGACTGAAAGCCAGTTCCAGCAAAACGAGCGTTATGATTATCTAATCCGTTTTGCCGCGCCGGTGCAAAAAAACGAACTTTTTAATATTGACCGGATTAAGGGGGTACAAAAAGCAGAGCCCCTGCTGGAAATACCGGTGCAACTGACCTTTAACGGCAGGAACAATGATGATCTTGTTACCGGCATGAACCCCGGGACGACCTTAAAAAGACTTTTTGACGCCGACGGCCGCGGTTTGCAAGTGCCGGAGAAGGGCCTGCTGATTAGTCAAAAAACCGCTCAAAAACTGGGGGTGACCGTAGGCGACATGGTGGCCGTGGAAACAAAGCTTGCTCTTGGCCCGGTCAGGCAAAGCACCCTTAAAGTGATGGGCATTAATCAACAATTGGTGGGCGGCGGGTGTTTCGTATCCTTAGCCCAAGCTAATTTACTGCTGCGGGACAGTCAATTGGTCTCCGGGGTAATGCTCAAGGTTGAACCGGCTTATGCCAACCGGCTGGAAACGCAATTGGATGAGATGACTGCCGTATCCTCGATACTCAGCCGGCAAAAAGAAATCGATAACTTTGCCCAGACCATGGGAGCGACAATCTACTCTGTCTCGGTATTAGTGTTCTTTGCCCTGTTGTTGGGGTTTGCAATCATCTATAACGCTTCGGTAATCAGCTTCTCCGAGCGGCAGCGGGAACTGGCTTCCCTTAGAGTCTTAGGCTTTTCCATCCGGGATCTCTCCGGCATGCTGTTTAAAGAAACGATCTTGCAGTCCTTGCTGGGAGTGGCATTGGGTTTGCCTTTGGGCTACTGGATGGCTAAAGGTTATATAAAGTCGGCGAGCACGGATTTATTTACTTTACCGGTCATCATTTACCCAACTACATACCTATTTGCGGCCCTGGGCGGCTTTGCTTTTATTTTGACGGCTCATTTTTTAGCCGTCAAAGGCATCAAAAGGCTTCAGCTGGTAGAAGTTTTGAAAAACAAGGATTAATTGACTATCCGCAATGACGGGGGGTACGTAATGAAGCTGACGGCAAAACGAGTCAAAAAAATATTATTGTTTACCGGCCTGCTGTTAGTATTGGCTTTAGTAAGTGTATTGAAGATTATGAACAGCGGCATCGCGGCGGAAACGGTGATGGTGCGGAAGGGAGATCTAACCGCCACCGTGCAGGATACCGGTTATGTGCAGCCAACCACAACATATGATTTGCAGGCGCCCCAGAGCGGTAAAGTGATTCTGGCGCCGGTAAAAGTGGGCCAGGCGGTGCGCAAAGGGCAAACGGTAGTGGTGCTGGAAAATCTGGATTTGACCGCCCGGATCACCGATATCAATAACCAGCTAAGCCAAAACGCCACCGCCATCGCCGGCGCTCAAGCCTCCCTGGACAGTATCCGGCTGGAGCTGCAAAACGCCCTGGATTATTTGGCCCGTGAGCAGGAACTTTATCAGTCCGGAGCGGAAACCGAGGTTAATCTTCAAGCCGCCCGGCTAAAAGCGGATACTTTACAGCAAAGTTTAACCCAGCAAACCCAGGTGTTGGAAGGGTACCAGGCTCAAGAGGCCGGACTGCGGCAATCATTGCAGAACCTCAACTTGCAGAACCGCCAGTTAACTTTGCAGAGTCCGGTGGATGGAGTTATTTTGCATCTACCGGCCCAACAGGAACAAGTGGTTAATCCCGGCGCTTCCTTGGCTACGGTGGCCAATACCGGCGCCGGTCAGTTGGAAATAAGAGCGGATATTCTCAGCGACGATCTGGGGCAAGTGGCTTTGGGTCAGCCGGTGCAAATAAGCGCCCCTGTTTTGGGCGCTAAAATACTTACCGGCCGGGTCACTCAAATATATCCCCAAGCCGAAGAAGAACAATCGGCATTGGGCATTACCCAGCGCCGGGTGCCTGTAATCATTGGGCTCAATGACTTGGCTAACTTAAAATCAGGCTATCAAGTAACGGTGGCTATTGCTATTGAAACCAGGCATAACGTGCTTGTCGTCCCGCAGGAAACGGTGATTACAGCGCAGGCGGGAGCTAAAGAAGTGATGGCGGTGGTTGAGCAAAGCATTAAGTATAAAAGCGTCAAGACCGGGATCAGCGACCAGGCTAATATTGAAATAACCGCCGGGCTGCAAGCGGGGGACATCCTGATCCGCGACGGCAGTCAGGGCTTTAAAGAAAACACTAAACTCAAAGGCTGGTGGCGAAAGACCAACAACTGAAGCGGTAATATGTTAATGCTTAATCTGCTTCATCCGCTTGTTTTTTCCATATAACAACTAGTGTGACATCAGTTGTTATTATCTTGACCACACCTATAAGCACATCTTGCGGCGCCTATATTTTAGGCGCTATTTTTATGGCTAAATAAAACATCTTTTACAATTAGCAGCCAATAAAACGATTGTCAATGGAAATGGATCTTACCGCATTATTTATGCAACATAAAGATATCGGTGTAAATATTGGGTTTAGTGTAATAGAATAACATTAGCGTATTTTTAAATATAGCATTAAAATAAAATAATAGCAAGAAAATCAAACTGCAATAAAATTATGGATTTACTAGCAAGTAATGTATCTAATCGTATAATTTTACAGCTGTTTTTTATTGTCTAAATGGATCAATAAAACATACACACTTCAAGTTAAAAAAGAAACCAATCCGACTGGGAGGATTAAAGTGAAAAAACTGTTTGCCCTTACCCTGGTGCTTATTTTGACCCTTTGCTTTGCCGCCTGCAGTAACGACGGCAATAGGATCAATAGCCAAACCGCCGGTTCCCCCCCTGCCTCGTCCCCGGCAACGCCGTCACCGGAGACAACGTCAGCAACTCCAGCGTCCTCGTCCACACAAACAACTGCGTCTCCGGCGCCTCCAGCAAACCAGACGGCTTTAGCAACTGATATTCCAACCGCTTTTAGTGCCGATCTAACCGTTCATTTTATAAACGTGGGGCAAGCTGATGCCATTCTCGTCCAACTTCCGAATACCCAAACCATGTTAATTGACGGCGGCAACAAGGCGGATAGCAACACAGTAATCAACTACTTGCACTCTAACGGTATCAGCGCCATAGATTATCTTATCGCCACCCATCCCCATGAAGACCATATCGGTGGTCTCCCTGCCGTAATTAATGCTTTCCCCATCGGTTCCGTATACATGCCAAAAGTTTCGACAACCACGCAAATATTTGAGGCATTGTTAACCAGTGTGGACAATAAAGGTTTAGCTATCCATACCGCCCGGGCCGGCGTTAACATTATTGCCATCCCCGGCTTACAGGTTGATATACTCGCGCCGGTCAGCAACAGCTACGCTGATTTGAATGACTGGTCTGCCGTAATTAAACTGCAATACCAAAATACGTCTTTCTTATTTGCCGGGGACGCAGAATCGATTTCGGAAAACGAACTTACGGGAGACATTGATGTCGACGTATTAAAAGTCGGCCATCATGGCAGCGATTCTTCTACAACCGCTTCTTTCCTGCAAAAAACAACCCCCGCTTACGCGGTAATCTCCGTAGGAAAAGATAATACTTACGGGCTTCCCGACGATACGACATTAGCAACGCTTAGCAAGTACGGCGTAAAGGTTTACCGGACTGACGAACAAGGAACAATAGTAATAACCTCTGATGGAAACAATATCAGAGTTAATCAAGATCCTGTCCCCTATCAATCCCGCGCGCCCAGTAAGCCTCCCAAGCCGTCTGCTTCAACAGTAGAGCCAAGCAGAGCCTCGCAAATAGATTCTTCACCGGCGCAAAATATAACGGTATATGTTACCGCCACCGGTGCAAAATACCACCGCGACGGCTGCAGGTATTTGCGCAAAAGTAAAATCCCTATCCCGCTGGAAAAAGCAAAAATTACCTACGGACCATGCTCGGTCTGTCATCCACCGCAATAAGGAGGAGATACTTAATGCTGATAATTGATCGGTTTGAAGGCCCTTTTGCTGTTGTTGAAACAGACAAAGGCATGATCAACATTCCTATGTCCGACATGCCGGAGGGAGCAAAGGAAGGGGATGTATTAACTATTGTGCTTAACGATCAAGAAACATCCCAAAGAAAGCGGAAGATTGATGGCATGATGAATAAGCTTTTTAAAGATTAGTCCCCGGGCGCAGCGGGAAAAACCAGTGCTGATTATATAGAAATGCTAATGTTATAACACAACGGCTTCAAGCCATCGCAGCCAGGACCGGCAACATCGGAGACAGTCAAGCCTTGATCGGGTTGGACATCTGTCACCGCCCAATAACCGTCCCAGTACCGGTGATGCGCAAATGGTTTTTCCGCCCCTAACAGCACCTGCTCCCAAGCGTAGCCGAAATAGCCGTAGAATGTTTCTTTAAAGCTGGCTTCTTCATCCGGATCCGGTAAATCAGTCCATACAGATTTAAGATTGCCCACGGCAATTACTTTACGGGGCCAATCTCAACCGGGCTCGTAAAAATATACCCGGAGCCCGGCGGTGGCATCAGCGGCTTTGCTCTTGGCCAGCACTTCACCGTCCATGGTACCAAAAACAACTAAACCCCATGCAGCCGCGATACGAACCGCGGCTGCCAATTGTTCCCGATTAATCGCAGCTAATACGATCTGCTCTATCATTTTTCGCCTGCCTTTTTGATAATTATCGTTAACAGCAGATGGTAAACCACATTAGAGTTAGTAAACGAAATCACATACTGTGAGCAGGGAACCGGGAATAGTCACGAGCATCGAGCAGTCCTTTCTACCAAATAAACGGAATCAGCCGATATTTCACCTTTTTTCTGTAGGCGGCGTATCCTTCCAGTTCGGCAAGCAGCATTTTTTCTTCCCCCACGCTGCGCACGGCAAGCAGGATGGTCAGCAGCGCGCCCAAAACCAAACCGAATATGGATCCCATCAGCATCGGCGAGCCGATGAAAAGAAACGCGGCGCCCAAATACATAGGGTGGCGGACGATACCATAAACCCCGTCGGAAATCACCTGCTGCCCGCGTTCCTCTTGAACCCGCACCACCCCGGAGGCATAGGGATTATCCATATAGGTTCGCAGAAACAGGAGCGCGGAGGGGAGCAGGAAAAGCCCCCCGATTATTTTCAGCCATAAGGGGAAATGGGCCGTCCAGCGTAAGCGCTCGGCATCCAGCGGCATCAGGACGATCCAGGCGGTAAAACCAACGACCAGCAGAGTTACCACCGCAATGTCCCATTTTTTTTGCCCTCCTCCGCCCGGCAGCTTATAACGCTCGGCCAGGAGCGACGGATCCTTGAAGTACAGCCAGGTGATGGCAATTACGCACAGCATGATGAACCACAGAGAAAAGATCAGTCCCTCCGCCCACAGCCAGTTCCCGGCCAGCCAAAGAAGCAAAATGGGAAATATCAGCACATACACGTAAGCCAGCAACAGTTTGCCGACGGATACCGTTTCTTTGTTCGACATGAAAACCCTCCGTTTTGACGCAAAATTTCCTTGCAGACTTCAAGCAGCTCAAGCGGTTAAATTTATTACACCGGTTATTTTACAATTACTTTCATTACTGCCCTATTAATATCCAAAAAACTCTAAAATGTCAATGCTTTTTCTTTTTAAACAAAAGCCTTTGTCTATGTCTTTTATTATATCACAGGCGCCAGCCATTTTTTAGAAAATCAACGGCAAACCGGAATATATGGATATCTATTGACTAATCAACTTTTTGTATTATGATCTATATACAAATCAGCATTATCATTTTCAATGGGAAAACTGCGGCGTATATCGGATATTGAGATTGAATATCTTGAAGAGATTAATAAATTAGGAGGTTAATGGATGAGCGATAATGCACAATCGCCGGCCACAGCCAACATGGGCCGGCCGGATTTCACCAAAGGCACCACCAACAAGGACTGGTGGCCGAACCAACTGAACTTAAGCGTCTTGCACCAGAATTCCGATTTGAGCAATCCCCTGGGAAATTCGTTCAACTACATCGAAGAATTTAAGACTCTCGATCTGCAAGCGCTAAAGAACGATCTCTTTGCGCTAATGAAGAACTCTCAAACATGGTGGCCGGCGGATTACGGGCATTATGGGCCTCTCTTTATCAGGATGGCCTGGCATAGCGCCGGTACCTATCGCACTATGGACGGCCGCGGCGGAGCAAGAGACGGTACCCAAAGGTTTGCCCCGTTAAACAGCTGGCCGGACAACGTAAACCTGGATAAAGCCAGAAGGCTGCTATGGCCGCTCAAGAAAAAATACGGCCAAAAAATATCCTGGGCGGATCTGATGATTTTGGCGGGAAATTGCGCCATTGAATCAATGGGGCTTAAGTTAATCGGCTTCGCCGGCGGCCGGGAAGACGTCTGGGAACCCCAGGAAGACATCTATTGGGGCTCGGAAAAAGAGTGGCTGGGCGGCGTTGAAAGATATTCTGACCAGAGACAGCTCGACAGCCCGCTGGCCGCCGTGCAGATGGGTCTGATTTACGTCAATCCGGAAGGTCCGGACGGACAGCCCATACCGGCCGAATCGGCCAAGGATGTCCGGGAAACATTTGCCCGCATGGCCATGAACGATGAGGAAACAGTCGCGCTGATTGCCGGAGGCCATACTTTCGGCAAAGCCCATGGCGCCGCGCCGGCGACTCATGTGGGATCGGAACCGGAAGGCGCGCCCATTGAACAGCAGGGCCTGGGCTGGAAAAATGACTTTGGCGCGGGAAACGCGGACGACACCATCGGCAGCGGCATCGAAGGCGCCTGGAAACCCAACCCGACCAAATGGGATATGGGTTATTTGAAGGTATTGTTCAAGTACGAGTGGGAATTGACCAAAAGCCCTGCCGGGGCATATATCTGGCTGGCCAAAGATTGCGCCGAGGAAGATCTGGTGGCGGACGCCCATGACCCGAACAAAAAGCATCGCCCCATGATGACCACAGCCGATTTGTCCCTCAAGTTTGACCCGATTTATGAAAAGATCGCCAAAGACTATTACGCGCACCCGGAAAAATTCGCAACCGCCTTTGCCAAAGCATGGTTTAAGCTTACCCACCGGGATATGGGGCCGACTACTTTATATTGGGGAGCGGATGTGCCCCAGGAGGAATTCCTGTGGCAAGACCCCATTCCCCCATGCGCGGGATACCTTATCAATGAGCAGGATATCGAAGAGCTGAAGGGCAAAATTGCCGGCGCCGGTTTGACAGTATCGCAGATGGTCAGCACCGCCTGGGCCAGCGCCTCAACATTTAGAGGGTCGGATCGGAGAGGCGGCGCAAACGGCGCGCGCATCCGGCTGGAACCGCAGATTGGCTGGGAAGTGAATCAACCGCACCAATTAAAAGCGGTATTAGCCAAGTACGAACAGCTTCAGCATCAGTTTAACTGCAACGGCAAATTCGTATCCCTGGCCGACTTAATCGTGCTGGGCGGGGCTGTGGGCATTGAGATAGCGGCAAAAAAAGCGGGCGCCGTCGTCAAGGTTCCCTTTACGCCGGGCCGGATGGACGCGTCACAGGCCCAAACGGACGTCCAAGCTATGAAAGTGCTGGAACCAATCTATGACGGCTTCAGAAACTATCTGCAGCGAGCCTTTAGCGCCTTGCCGGAGGAACTGTTGCTTGATAAAGCGCAGCTGCTCAACCTGACCGCGCCGGAGATGACCGTGTTACTTGGCGGGCTGAGGGTTTTAGGCAATAACTTCAATCAATCCCCCCACGGCCTATTGACCGCCAAGCCGGAAACGTTAACCAATGATTTCTTTGTCAATCTTTTAGACATGGACACCGAGTGGCGAACTACCGCTGACGCAAACCTGTTCAACGGCGTTGACAGAAATACCGGCCGGCCAAGATGGACGGCCACCAGGGTGGACCTGATCTTTGGCTCCAACTCACAGCTGAGAGCCATTGCGGAAGTATACGCCGCCAATGATGCCCAAGAAAAATTCCGATGTGATTTTGTCGCGGCATGGAATAAAGTGATGAACGCCGATCGCTTTGACTTGCTCAGATAAGTGCCTTAACTTGCCTCAGCAACGAATTACCGGAGCAGCACGGAAACTCTGCTCCGGTAAATGGCTCCGGCAAATAATATAATTTCCGGCATCGGCGGTAACTCGGTGCTGAACCCGCCAAATACACCCCGGGCGGGCAAAGTGGCGG
>JGI20166J26741_11615585_pt1 | contig 11541 bp, 9 predicted proteins | sample TergutCu122P5_FD_26741 | JGI IMG/M metagenome (IMG submission 26741) | reverse complement strand
GGGGGGGGGGGAACTTCGGGTTCCATAAAATGCAGGGAATTTCTTGACCAGTTTCAAACTGGTTAGCTTCTCAAGGACTCTGCTCTGTGGATTAAGTTAGTTACTGCTATTGCAGTATTCCTAGTTCTCACGACAAACGACGGCCTGAATATGGCCATGACTGGGTGCAACACGTTGCCGTATAAATATGAATGACATCAGTATCTATACAGCTGTGTCAACGGTACACAATGGCTTCCTTACAATCTTATACAACACAGCCGGATGCACGATATTAAATATAAAGTAATTAAACTTACGACATACGAAGTGTCTGCAGATTACAGAACAGTGTTTAACAGCAAGTTCCACTGTTCGAATTACTACACTGCTGTCCTTATGTACAAATGGTAACAGAGCAATAAAGGTTACAGTAGGCAGTGTACGGAAATAAGAGAAAAATTCTTACAAAATTATGTTTTGAAAACTCCCATTATTAATGCCAATCGCTAGCCAAACATATGGAAGGGTATTATTAAAGTGGGTATCATTAAGATGTCGGTCCACGAAACAGCGTAAAGCGCCCTATACACTCTCAGTTAAACTGAGCGATTTCACTGTGTGACGTCACACCTGACGGAAAAACTGAGTAAACTGAGCAGTTTTGACAGGCAATAGCGCAGGCCTCAGAACTGTATTTCCAGTTGTCTTTCACATAGGGAACTGTGCAGTTCACTCAGGGAATCCTACGGTTTCCTCAGTTTACCTGCCGACACCACGATGGCATACGCACGAGAAGACACACAGAACTGACAAACCTGATGGGAAACCTGTGTTGTGCCAGAGAACATTCAGTTCAGTTTTTCGTGCAGTTTTTTTACGCAGTTAAACTGCACAGTTCAACTTAGGGTGTATGGGGCCCTTAACATGACTCTGAACGAAGTTTCGTGTTGCAGAACATTTTCAACGTTCCATTAGAACTGTACGTGTAAATACATATTTTATAGGCATACCGTAAATTGTACTCCCCCTCACTGTGTCTCATTGACCTCAAGATGGCCAACAGTGAAAGCCGAAACGTCGAAATAAACTGCGTAGTGTAGTATACACATTTGAGTTAACGGTGATTGAATTTTATTTCTGCACAATAGCCTGCTCTTAAAAGGAAGCTGTATGATATTTGTTGTTGATACAACGTCTGCAAACATGCAAACATGAACAAGAGTCCAAAGAAGACTGAAGGGACAGTTCGCACTGACCTAACTCGGATTACATACAGCGCGCTGTGATATCTGTAGACGCTGTCAATATGACGGCAGGAAAGAAGCGATTAACACCTTAACTGTGTTACACTGTATCGATATTACGCACTGAGTATCGATACACAAGAACAGGAAAGGCGACGGGAGGGTGGAGCGTTATTACACGTTTTGTTAACCCCGCCGTGAGTAAACCGAAGAGCACCACTAACTGCGAAGGGTGGAAATACTTCTGGGTTTTACGCAGACTTTGAGAGGTTAATTCACTCACGACAGCCGGGGCTACGTGGAAATTAGAGAGACGCTGTTAGAAACGTGTGATCATGCGTACAGCGCCAGATGTCATGGGATAACGTGCGACGCGAGACGTGATGGAATAATAATAATTATTATTATTTTATTATATTATAATATTATCTTACACTTAGAGTAACTACCTCATTCAACAACCGGTGCATCTGTAAATTACTGATATCTACTTCGTACGGGCTGCAATATCGCAGTCGGTATAGAGACTGGGGTACGTGTTCGACAACTGAGGAATCCTGACTCGATTCCCGAACATGAACCTGCCCAGGTCGACTCCGAAGACCACCCAGTTTCCTACTCAATCGCCACCGGAGTTTACTTTCTCGAGGTTAAAGCGGCTGGAACATGAAGCTGACAACTCACATCCAACTACTACCGAATTAAGAATGAGTGGAGTTCAACCCCCACTTCCACACGCAATCATGCACCTTCGGTGTAGTGACTAAGCTACGTGCTGGTCACCCGAAGTACTGCGGTTCGAATCTCGGCATGAGCAAATGATCTATGTCGTCTCAAAAGCATTCAGACGGGCTGTGCGACCCAGTCAATGTGTAGCAGTAAGGTGACCGGGCTGCGAAGCTGACCACTGACCTCATCTAGCACCGAAGTTAACCCTTTAAAGACCGCTTTATTTAAAGACCCAGTCCGTACCGCGCAGTAAACACCATCTCCATTATAAAAACCAATCAGTTTACGATGTAAGTGGCACAAGTCGCTGTTTGTTCTCAGATAAACACAAAACACATAAATACAGTGTGGGCAGAACGTACAATTGTTGAATGTTAAACTGTTGGTACATCACGTAACAAGTATGTTTTAAGAGGTTAAGAATGGGTGGAACTACAATTCCACTCCGTCACGCGTCGTCATGGCGTGTACGCCCAACTTTACCAGACTATACGCACATGAGGACCAACAGTGCATTCTGACATTGTATGAAAGAAGCATGACAGTCTGTAACACTGTATTTTAGAATACGTTAAGATATACATTAGCCAATACACTATACGGAATGCGCGAAGCGAGGAAGCTTGGGCTCGTAAGTGGCTAAACAAGCCGGCAATGGACATATAAACGTAATATTCAGGCACATTCGTGCAACCACTGTTGCAATGGAAAAGCTTATATACACATAACCGGAATGAGTATTTGTAGCCTTAGGTATCCAGCAGGCCATGCGCTTGCGCCGTATTAGGGCAGAGTCCACATTAAACTGACAAAAACGAAACAAACGAAACACAAACAGAACATAAAGAAAACAGAAACCAGAGTGAATCTACTGTCCACACACACGCGCGCACGCACGCACGCTTGCAAGTACGCACGACAAAACGCGAACATTTGCTAGATGTTTCCAATCCACATTCAGCAGACAGCTGCAGTGAAGACAAAGACACCATGTGGCGTTTCAAGGAACATGAAGAAGAAGATGAGGACATTACGCATGGTTGCTGCTGGCTTTATACTCTGCGCATCAAAAATATCAAAAGAAAAAAACAAGAAGCGTTTTTGGGTGGGGACAACATTGAGTAAACAAAAAAATATTAACTCGCACGTCTCTTCAGTACTCCAGTTTCGATTTGTTAAATCCATGCCCTCAGCACACTGGGAAAGGTCCGCACTGCGCTGAGACCGGTCTGCAGGAAAGTGACACTTGCAACAAAACAGAAAACTCTTGGTCTTCAACCGACAGGCTACAGGACTCAGTAGGATTACAAAAGACACAAACAAGTTGAGGAAATGTTTCATAAATTTTACAGATTTGTCGCAAAACAATGAGTTTTCTGGTTTGTTTCTGTTTTGTCAGTTTAGTGTGGAACCGGCCTTACATTGCCATCTGTAGTCTGTCTGGTTGTACCATATTTTTTCCACATTATCTCATAAAGGGCAACATATTGGCTAAAAGTTACTGAACATAAAATGCGTGTTTTGATCTTCTCTACAACTCTGGAACATTTCTGATTCTAAGAATAATTCAATGAGATACTATCGTACGTGTACATTCGTCTTCATGTAAAGTACCTGCTATACTTAAAAGACTTCGATCAAACGTGAATTTTCTGGACAGATTTTCGAAAAATACACATCAAATTTCATGAAAATTCGTCCAGTGGGACCCGAATTGTGTTAAGCGAACAGACGGACAGACATGGTAAAGTTATATCAAATAAATGCCGACGAATGCGCGCAGTGTGTTACAGCTCGTAGTGTGTTGTAACACACTAAACGCTGCACAGCAAGTTGAATATTATATCTGGCGATTCATTTTGTTGACCTTTCTACTGAAATGTATCAATCGTAGTCCCTGAGGGTTGAGACATGTCGAGTGATATAACGTGCTAAAGTGCTGGTGTTGTAATAAATGTGTGCATTTATTTGATACTGCGATATCAATGTACGGATATGAGCAATGTAAAGACTACAAAGCTAGTGGTCGCTTCTCGCAATTTTGCGAATGCATCCAAAACGTGATGGCACTGCCTCATGTAATTATGCCTTAAATAATTTATGTTAGCCCACCGATGGTTTGGTATGAAGCTCGACATGACCTGGGCCTATATCGAGCAATAAATAATGTTGTGTTGAGATTTTTTTAAGAGAAAAAAATCAGTGAAATACACAAGGTTACAAAATTGTTCCCTTAACCAATTTGCCATAGTTGTGCTCACAGAGTCAGTGATTGAGTAACTATCGTAATAGGTAATTATAAGTGTGGCAGTGAAAAACAAGTACAAACGAAAAACACTGCAACAGGTAGGTGAAGAGTCAGAGAAGAAGGTGATTGGGCCGTATGTGTTGAGATTCCATACTGATTAATCGCGTTGTAAAGAATGTTCCGATTCCAAAAAAAGTGGGGAACTCTTCTTCAAGGACGGGCTGACTCTACTCCATGGAGTACGAATAGCACGTTATTTCTAATTGTTTTTGCCCCTCCAACATTCGAAAAGTTTCATTGATTTTCAAGCAGCTCGATGCTGCTGTTACATCGTCATTATGTCTTATGCAGGAAGCAGAACATCGTCCATGATTTGAGCACCACAACCATATTTGGCAGAGGCAGTTCCGGGTTTTGTGCGGCCTGAAACTTTGGGGCCCACTTCAAGAAAAAATACAAAAGTATGAATACAAAATTACGCACAAATGTGAATGTTTATTTAAAATGGAGGTCACAACAGATTAAAAATTTAAAATATCTGACACATACCACAAACATAACAAATCCAGAAAAATTGCACAATATTTTATTAATCAACTGCCTGACACACCTCTGTAACACTTTTTCCCTCCTTTTTTTTTTTGGGGCTGCATACTGTTTGATCGCCTCTTCATATGACAACGGTTTTTAATATCATTTTCTGTACCCAGAATAAAAACATAATTCATTCTTTCTTATAGCACAGTTGAACGAGACTTGTGTTTTATTACTGATAGTTTAGAAAAGTTTCTTTCAGCTTCACATCTTCTTATTGGCAATGTCATGTAACTGTTTGGATTGCTGTCAAATCTGGGAAAACCTCTATCAAGTTTGATTCACATACGGAGCTCGAAGATTTAAGGGCATTTCTTGGGCATTGCTAGGGCCCCCAGGGCCTTAAAAGGGGCCCGTGTAAGTTAGGGGCCCTGAACCTTAGCTTCACGGTAAATCCGCCCCTGATATACGGTGAAAGTTACAAATCAAAAAGGTCACGAAAACAGTAAGGGAACTTCAGTGACTTATTGTAACTCCACGGCCTCGCTCTTAGCTTATAATTATCTCCTTCCATTTGCAAAGGGCTTTACCAAATTCAACATCCGGACAGTTGTTAAAACTGTGGTGCGCCATACACAAAGGGCATCCTAGACTGCATACTGCACATAACAGTTCCACACAAACCGACCGCCCGTGTCAATTTGACGCAGCACGCACTGCAAGATACTACAATGCAATGCACTTTCCAGAGACCCTATGCACACTTTTCTTCAACACAGGACCCGGACAAGTCGATTTTCACCGCATGCGGTGCTACAAAATCCGATCGAGAGCTGCCGGAAGGTTCACGAATTTGTAGCTTTTCATTATTATTATTATTATTATTATTATTATTATTATTATTTCTCCTCCTCCTCCTCCTTCTTCTTCTTCTTCTTCTTCTTCTTCTTCTTCTTCTTGTCGTTACCCTTACGACAACGATTCAGGTCCCCCATCATTTCCTTACCAGCGGTCTTTACTGTACTGTTGCCTCGAGTAGTGTAGCCTACATCCTCTGACCACCCTACTGCCTTAATTCCGTTTCTACTATGTTAGGCACATTAAGCTGCTAACTGTTCCAATTACGTGTTTGGTCTCTTAACCTTTTAAAGCACAGTGTTTATTGTGTATACCAATTACTTTTAACACTTCAAACGTCCGCCTTTTTACCCTCAATTAATTTATGCGTGTCTTATAATTCTCAAAATAAACAGCGATTATTTCTGTAAACAGAATTATTAACCGACTGCTATTGGTACTGCAGATGCAACATGTCATCTGTGAGGCATAAACAGTAGGTTTGAACATTAATTTGATGCATTTCAGGTTTCTAAGCAGTAACGTGTGGTCTGTGCCAACCCATCGTTCTTTCCAGAAGCCACACTTGACACAAAGACAGGAGGGGGCTCTCTCCAGTTCTTCTCTGAATTTTCGTTTGTACTGTACCTGGTATACTCCTTTTCTTCTCTCCTTCCACTTGCCGAAGTTTTCTTTCTACAGGCTTGCTACTGCCCTTTTCTCTTTTAAACACTTCAGTCATCCTTTACATGCTGTTTACTTTCTCCTCTTCAGAATTCCTCCGAGCTGCAGGATGAAGACGACGCATATTTCAAGGATGTGTCCCACCTCTTGCCTGGTGAAGCTAACAAACAAAACCCCAGTCATGAGAGCTGTCTTGACTTCATCCTTCGATTTCACAAATCCAATAGACAATGAGCTCTCATGCTGAGCAAATACGACAGACAAGGAGCACCCCCAGCGGGTGCCAATCACTGATCTCACAAACCCACGCCGCACGATTCTACAAGCTTCCGCAACGTCGACACTACCGTGTAGGAATCAGCGGCAATGGCTGCAGAATCCGGTCTTCTGCGACGTTATACCGGACGGTGGGTAACTCCACACATCACGATGTTTCGAATAAACGCGGCGCCTTCATCGTCAGGAGTCGCTAGGTTGTCTAGGACATACCAACTGTTGAAGATGAAGACGCCAACTTCGTTCGAAACATCTGGTCATGTTAAATTACCCGCTACACAGCAGAACATCCCAGAAGGGTGGAGAATTCTCAAAATCATGGATGTGGGAACATCGGAGGTTAAACAGAATAGTCTCTCTAGTTTCTTGACAATTTCTCGTTCAGGATATGGAACAGCAAATATAAAACGCGTCTGCGGTACTTAATTTTTCGAAACTCGGCTGGCACTTGCACCAATAACGTTCTACGTCTATTCTAAAAAAATAACAAACATTCAGAGTAGCTTGAAACAGCTACTACAAACCAACAACAGAAAAAATGAGAAACTCTCCACAATACCGAAACAATGTATTTCCGTGAAGAGAACCGCGCTCTTCTGGGTTATTACGCAGCGAGTAGTGGTTAATTTCTTACCGACGTTTCGGGACAACCTATCGGTCCCATCTTTAGGGGTCAAGAATCCAAAAGAAATCACACAATGCATTTGTGCGTTTCTTTGTATTATTCGCAGAATAAACATTTGCGTAAACAGCAGCAACCAGCTGGACTTTCTAATCGATACGGAGTGTTTTCTGTGAGGTAGCAACCGATCTTTTTTGTAACTGTGAATATTAAAGCTTATGGTGGGTACAGAGCACGGGAATGCTGCAGTGTTCAGAGACGTAAACACTGCTGTAACCTCTGTAGTTGCACGTCCGCAAATAATTGCACAAGCTTGGCAGGGACAGTTCTGTCCGGTCACTTACGGAGCAACTGCAATGCGCACTTATATGATGTCCACGACGTCCGATTGTCTGTGCCCTCAACGGACCCGAATGTCAGATAAACAAGAATCAAGGTCATCAACTTGTCCTCTGTAGCAACTGACATAACACACACGCATGACAGTGCCTTGAATTTTATTTAATTTGTGGTTTATTTAAGGGGGTGCCCGGCGCGGCTGGGGTGACAAAACTGCAGCTAAAATACGACGGAGGCTATTAACTGCAGTGACTTGGCTCGGAATAGGAACAAGCGGTGGGCCCTTTCGAACGTGGTAGTGAAGTTTGGGCTCCATAAAATGTTGGAATGCTTGACAAGTTGCAGAAATATCACCTTCTCAAAACGGACTCAGCTCCAAGGAGTTAACAGTGGCTCATGAAGTCCGATGGTTAAAAGGCATGTGAGGAGTCAGCTGGCAAAGATGCCAAAGGAAGCGGTCGTGACATGTTTGTGTTGCATCACACAGCACTTATCTGGAGGGACGGACGAGTAAAATCACGACAAATTCTATGGCATTCCCCGCGCCGAGATCGGAACCTCGGCCCACCCCGCCTAGCGAATACCACGCAGTCCGGCGAGTTGCACACAATTTAATGCAGTCAATTGCAAACCCACCATCAATTTGACTGAGTCATTCAATCAAGCGACAAACAAAACGAACTGCGGCTGCGTGGGTACTAGCAGGCCTTGACGATAACCCCTGGTACGTCATTACGCACTTCAGTACAAGCAGTCCTTCGGCCATCTTCCTGCATGACGAAACGTCAGGCTACCATCGTCATGACGGAAGAACATTGGCAGCAGGCGACAGCGGCCAGCTCCACTGAGAAACCGTGCAGGTCTAGAAACGGTATTAAACTACGTCCAGGTCAATCAACGTAATACTGTGGAGCAATACACGCTGTGGTACAGGCCGCTTGATATGTTCACAATCACGTATCATGCGCACTCAGAACACGTATCGATACGTCACACGCGGGGTCCTTACTGGTTAGTAACTCCACGGAGCAGGGTTCTTCCTGAGAAACTAACAGGTCTTCAACTTGTCAAGAAACTCCTCGCATTTCATAGAATCCGCAGGTTCATTACCGCATTCAAAGCTCCCGCCATCTGTCCCTATCCCGAGCAAGATGAATCCAGTCCATGCCCTCACATACCACTTCTTGGAGATCCATTTTAATATTATCCTCACAACTATGCCTACGGCTTCCAGGCGGTCCTCCTTCACTCAGATCTCCCAACCAAAACCCTGTATGCATCTCTCCTGTCTTCCCTACGTGCCACATACGCAGCCCATCTCATTCTTCTTTATTTAACCATCCGAATGATATTCGGTGATATGTGCAGGATCACAATGCCTTACCACATACGATGTACTGTAATTCAGCCTGTTATATTTCTCATACACACATCTCAGGACGTTCCTTTTAACTCCACTGTCCGTCTCCTAACGTGGCAGCAGGAGCCGCACCAGTTTGAAAGCAGTAACTCGGTATCTGCCTGGAAAAACTGAAGAAAACCTGTACGGGTAACCACTTCCTGTGCCGGGGACTCATACCGCGTGATAATCACAAATCTCGCAAGCTTTCACATAAATGAAATTTCCGACAAAGAGGCGAAGTATCTGCGAAGAGGCTGGCACCATTATCACAGGATATGACATAAGCTGTGAGAGGAGTATTCAACGGTGCCCCTGACAGTAATACTGGGGTGCAGCGGTATGAAGCTATAGGCTGTGTTCTTCAAACAGGCAGTCATAAAGTGACGTCTACACTGTCCAGCAGACCAGTAGTACAGGTGGATGTTGCCAGTTCCGACAGCCCCTTCGTGAAACCTCCCCGAACCCCCCCCCAAAAAAAAAAATTTAAAAAAAATACCGTTCCCAGTAATGCAGGCATTGGGTGATTTCGGTGTAACCGACGCTTTCGCTCTTCTGGGATATGACGCAGCGTATATTGGTAGTTTGTTTACCGACGTTTCGGGACGGGCTATCGAGCCCATTTTCCAGGGTCTTCTACGACGGCTTGACCCTCAAGATGGGACACACATGGGGTCCCGAAACGTCAGTAAACATCTACTAACATACGTTGCGTCACATCCCAGTACAGTGTGGCCCCAACGCAGATGGTGTTCAGCTGCACCGCTGGTAAGTAACGCTGCACTACTGCTTTCGTGTTTAACTTCCAAGGTTCAATTCATAAGTCCACTGGCTCGCCCTCCAGAATATCCTCCGTATCCATATTAACAGTTTTCCTAACTGGCGAGGATAAAAGGGAATCTAGAACAGAATCCTGGATGAGTTGAACCATCGGGACGCTAAGCACAAGCTACATGTATCGTGAGTTCATTCGTCCACTGTTGCCTGAGTCATAAACTTTCATTTTCTTCGACGAACCAAGACCAAGAGCAAATAACGGTCTCCTAACACAGCATTTACGGAGCATCCATTTGGACTGGTTCCAAATCACACCTACTCTATAAACATTAAATAAAACTATACCCATTTTCCACAACGCCCCTTCACACCGATCCATTACAGACGAATTGCAAAAATTAGTACCGCCTTACAGATACGCCAGACAACGAACTAATGTTCTCTCAGCAATCCATCATCAAAATCATTTATTTATTAGGCGCAGAACGCCTTATACGGTGTCTATATGCAGGTACGCCCGTCCAGCGACTAAACCGTTCGTTGTGATTTTCATGAAATTCGGTATAGAAGTTCCTTATAGAAACTCATCGCTCAAGCTTAAGTTTCGTGAAAATCGGATCAATGCTAGTCACTCTCAATTTAAACCCGTGCTTTCAATACTTCTTGGCAGATATTGCCGAAATTCGGTACAGCAGAACTCAACATAATGCAACTGTCAGTTTCATGGAAGTCGGAACGGTGTCAGCCATGCTTTATCCTTCAGGCTTAAATAAAATGTCCCCCTATTTTGTACACTCTTCGTCCAGTTTGGAAAAATTTCTTGACAAAGCCATCGAATGGCCTCGAGTTACGTGAAAAATCGACGCACGGAAAGCCATACTTTAGGTAGGGGCGTAAATCAATGTCAACCCTAGTTCCCACATTTGTCCTATCTGGCTGAACGTGGGTATAAAAAAATGCATCAGACGCTGTTCAGTATATCTGAAATTACACACCCGGTGTGCAGCAGATATACATACGTCAGAATAAATATATTTCCAGCTAACTGTACATCTGATGGTTAACATGTGTGGGGTTACTTCTCTAGCGCGTTTCGGCTAATAGTCATGGCCATTCTCAGGAAAACCGCTGACTCAAAAGCGTATTCGATGCCAAAATGCTTCTCTGTGTCAACAATCTCCATGATGATGGCTACCATTATTAGCCGAAACATGTGGTTAACAACAATATACATGTTAAACAGAAGTGTGATTAGTTGTAAGTAAATACAGTAATGCCCAACACGTAACATCACACCCACACGTGCACCATCAACCGAATGACAAACGAACGCGCTGGTAAAATATGTCTGTGTACTGCACCATGTCCCAACTTAACTCTCTACCAACCTGTAGACGGGGACAGGCGGTTACTCCGAAAACGTCCTCTAAGTCCTAACAAACTACACGGCATCACATATCAGAAGACAACAATATTCTGCAAGGTCACCGCCATCACAAACGCGAGATCTCACAAAATTCATGTATATGAAGATGCTCACAGATACGCACTTACAAATTCGTGTGTCAATGAATACTGCCATACAGGTGGCTGCTTACATTTAAACCAAATCCTGAAAACCTTAAAAAACTGGATGGACATTACGTATTCACCACTGTGTTTTGTATGCTCTAATACTGTCATAACAAACAATGCATGAACCACCTAACGCAAGAATTTAATGCAATAAATATTTTTAATCTGTTCAAACCTCACATCAAAGATCCTTTGAGGTCTCCATTATGAAGACCAACTGGTTAATGTCGCTTACTGTAACATTAAAAAAAAACACAAGAACAATTTGGGGCGAAATGCAAGAACTAAGTATTGC
>JGI20166J26741_11615029_pt1 | contig 11547 bp, 10 predicted proteins | sample TergutCu122P5_FD_26741 | JGI IMG/M metagenome (IMG submission 26741) | reverse complement strand
CTAAGTGCGAGCAGTTTGCACAGTTTCTGAATTTATCCACATTATTGCACTGATAATGTAACTGAGGTAAATCAATGCGTTGCGTCGCTGCCGCCATGTTGTGATGTAAAATACCAACCAAAGCATGTAGATAATTAGTAATACATGATAAAACATAATTTTCCTGCGTGCATTTGTCGGTCTATTCTATTAATTTAAATATTTTTTAATGCACAGATATATAAAATAGTTAGTACGAGCACAACTTTTCTCTTTGACATCTTCTGTTTTCTTTGTTGGTATCGATATTAAAGTGCAATATGGCTCCCTTGCAATGACTCACATTAAAATTAGAGTGATAGAGCAACTTGTTACAGTGATGTAATGCTATTTATATGTGCGTGTCAGGAAAGGGATTTAGCTTAGTCGAATTGTATGTGTTCGTGCATGTTCTTTAGAAGCAGTTAGCATGGACGAAGAAGATAGAGAGAATGTTAGTGGGCGTATCAAGAGGTTGGGATTTAAGCCCCAGAAGGAAATTGTGTATTGTAAACTTTTACCTTACGCGGACCAGCTTGATGATGAATCAGTACGCATGTTGTCGGAAATTAAAGCAAACTTAGGAAGAGCGGTGATGGTGAGAGAAATGCGACCAGGATGTGGAATGTGGATGGCCAGATTGTTGAAGTATGTTGTGTTTCACAGCAGTCATTTTAAAATATGTTTTTGGTGGTGACGTTTGGTGAAGTAATAATTCTACGAAACGTGTAAGAGAGTAGGTACTTTAACCCACTTTACTTGCAAGAAAAATCTTCTACTCATTGCCACCTGTTTGTTACATTTGTTAAATATTTCTTGTAATCGGTATCATTGTGGGGCTTCAATAAACTCTTGATTTTGGCGTTGTGAACTTAGAATTCTTTAATTTTGTATGCAGGAAAGTTTCTCGTTGCTGATGTATGCATAAGAATTGTTTTGATTTTATCTCAGTAACTGTTGGAATGTTGTAAAATTGTTTGAAATATTTTCACTATGGAGTGAGGGTTTAGCAATGCTTGCATATGTCATGGTTTCAATTTTAGTCATGAGCTTTTTTTGTAGGTATGTGAAGTTGTTTGGAATGAAGTTTTCGAAGGAGGACCACCTGACCTTTATTCATCTGCTGTATCAGCTAGTTACAATTCCTAACCTAGAGCCATGGCTGGTCAGCAAGTTTGCTCATACACTGATTACTCTTCTGAAGTGAGTTATTTGCTATCTGTATAAGAAAGTCCTGTGTATTTTTTCACACATGGATGCACTGAGTAAACACAGTATTTTGTTGGAATAAAAAAATTAACTCTTGCGTGCATGTGCAGTGGTGAATTGTACTTGGACAGTTTACTATCATGCCATTTTTATTCACTTATCCTTGGCCTTACACTGTAATATTTCCTATGCGGGTTAAATTAAGTCATCTGTGATGCACTCTGTTGGCAGGAAGAAGGAGCTGATCTCTCCAGACCAACTGGAACTCCCATGGAGGCCACTGTATGATCTCTGTAATCGCATCATGTCCAGTAGCACGCGTGCTGTTGGCATGTACCGCTACTTTTCGTAAGTAGGAATCCTTTTCAAAAAAGAAATCCTTTTATTGCATTGTATAATGACTGCAGATGTTGGTATAATACAGCAAGTCAGATGTATGTCTCTGTGTTAATGTAGCTTGCATTACACTGACAATTTTTGCCTCATAGTTATGCATTGTTTGAATTCTGAACACTGCAACTTTGGTGGGCGGTGTGCTTAAAGTGGGATGTGTCGTTGTGACTGTTATTTTTAGACACAGATACTTTAATATTTTAATGGGGATACAAGAAATTAATGGCAGTAAAAAGAGTTTGTATTTGGAGTTGAGAATTATCATGAATGGATGATGTAGTGGAAAAAGCAAACAATGGCCTTGTGCCATTTTGTACTTTCTTGCAACAAGAGTGTGCATCATCCTGCTGTCATTGCTGTGATGTCTGTTGCAGGTCGCTTGACAGCACTCTGAACACACTGGTTCATTCTGCTAGATAGTAAGTACCCAACAGTTTTCCCTACAGTGTGATAGTTGGAATGTGGTGTGCGATGGTAGTACTGAATGGTGGTATGTGTTATGGTGTTGGGCACCCCTATTACTCCCTTCTGCTTCCTGCGTACATGACCTCTGCAGAACCTGATACGATTTGAGGATGCATGCCCCAGGCTATAGCTACTGTGTGATATTTTGCACATTTTTCTTGGTCAACACTCTTAACCTTACATTCACCATTCATTCACTAGTTGTATAGTCTGTCTTGTAAGAAATCCATAACCTCTTCCATGGTGAGTTCTACAAAGTCTATTGCTTCTTCTTACAAACTCCAGTATTTGCTCTCTCTTCTCCTTGCTTCTCTTCTTCTTCCTCCTCTTCTTCTTCCTCTTCTTCTTCTTCCTCTTCCTCCTTCTCTTCTTCCTCCTCTCCTTCCTCTTCTTCTTTCTCTCCTTCCTATTTTCTTCTTCCTCTTTTTCTTCCTCTTCCTCCTCTTTTTCCTCTACTTCTTTTTCCTCTTCCTCTTCTTTCTCTTCTTCTTCCTCGTCTTCTTTCTCTTCTTCCTCCTCTTCTTCTTCTTCCTCCTCTTCTTCTTCCTCTTCTTCTTCCTCTTCTTCTTCCTCTTCCTCTTCTTCCTCATCTTCTTCCTCTTCTTCTCCCTCTTCTTCTCTTCTTCTTCCTCCTCTTCTCCCTCTTCTTCTCCTTCTTCTTCTTCTTCTTCCTCTTCTTCTCCTGCTTCCTCTTCTTCTTCTTCCTCCTCCTCGTCCATCACCAGCTTTTGCACCTCATTCTGAGTCCTTGTCAGCAACCATAATTTCCCTGATGGCTTCCTCCTCAAGTTTTATTTGTTTTTTCCAGTCATTGCTCAAGACCCACAATCATCTGCCTTGTTTAGACTGTTATGTATGACTCGGCACATTTACAGAAGTGTAATACCAGGGAGTATGAACATCTTCTACAGTGACAGCAAAACGGATCTAAAGCTACGATGTGACTGCTGTATAAAAATTTCAGCTATTTGAGGGTGCCCAAGACATTGTTACTAGACTGATGATTGTATGTTGCATGTTACTACTCCACAACCCCTACAGATTACCCCAGCACTACAAGAGGCATGTCTGTGGGCAGTCCTGTAGCTGTAAACATCAAGTTTTGTGGATATCTCTGATTTTTGAGCATTAGTTTTGTGTGAATTATATGGGTACAGTACGCCACTGACAACCTTTCTGGTCAACAACTAGAGTTCGCTTCATAGGCCATTGTTGATATTTCAGTCCACAGTGAACTCCAGATCAAGCGATAGTCAAAGCAAGCAGTGCCAGAACCGTATTAGTCATCTGGGAAAAATGCGCAGTTACTAAGTGTCTATGTACATATGGTTGGTTGTGTAGGGGTTTAGGAGGTGGAGGGGGTACATTCTGGCTCCTGAATGAAAGCCTGACCTTCAAGGGTCCCGAAGCATAGCAAGCTACAGCAGTTAACCGAATAGGAATGAACAAAATAGCTCCAAACTTCGACACACTGTTTGCGACGTCTTTGGAAGTCGTTCATCTATTTAAAGGGCTCACTGCGCGACGTCTTTAGAAGTCGTTCGATGTTAAAGGGTTAATTTGATCCAGTTTACACAGTGAATTACTTCCTGCCAGTCTGTGAACCAAGAACAGATTTCTTTATCTATGTCCAGAGTTTACTCTGACATTGTTTTTAGCATCCCGGTTGCATCTGTAGTTCCTCTTCTTCTTCCAAATCCAAATTGATCTTTGCTAAGGATGTCCTTAGTCATCTTTAAAGCCTTCTACCAAGTTTCCTTGCTACTATCTTTGATGCATGTGCAGTGAGACTCATTCTTCTTTAAGGAGTCATTCTCCAGTGTCATGTATGCTGTTGCTCAGTTGTGTCATTAGTTTGAGAGTATCTTCTGACAACATTTTGAGTACATCCTGAGGTATGCCTCCCACTTTCCTTCATAGATTTTTCCACTTCAGTGTGCAAACTGTAAGGGTGCATCCTGTCTGTATCTGCTTCCTTTTTGGGTTCAACTTTCAGGTTTTCTGGTCCATTAGCTCAATCGTATCGCTGTGTAGTATGATTCTCCCAAATTGAGAGTCTTCAGTGGCCCAGATCCCATGATTTTTCCATTTTCCGTAGTTCCTTTATCCTTCATGTACCTAAATCATAATAACCTGTTCTTTGAAATTCCATGTTTTGTCACATTTGCTTTCAAGATATTCCCTCTTACCCTTTTATGTGGCTCCTTTGAGTTCATACCTCAGACATACTGAAATTTGGGAGTTGGTTTAGAATACTCTTTTTGTATGTCATAAGATGCGCCCTGCAGGCTCAGAAGTGAATTGGTACAAAAGTAAAGGGGAAATGGTGGGTCAAAAATAATTAAATGTGGAGGCGGGGAATGGTCACACATTTAAGCAGAGTGATATACTCTGTCCCATCAAAATAAGACAGTTTTATGTTGACTGATATTTTCTAACTACGCTTATTTTTTAATGGAGAAAGCTGCCTCTTCCACCAATATTTTAGCAAATTGCAGAATAGCCAAAACATTGTGTTAAAACCAACATGACTGCCCCAGAAAACAAAGAAAACAACATTTAGGATATCTGGTTGACTGTCCAGTATATGAACCCAATTATTAATCAGTAATGCTGACTGCTCAAACATGATATGTAATATGTTACAGTAGAGTCATTTAGGATGTGCCATTATCCTTAGGGAATTGGGAAGGATATGGAAGGAAGCAGTTATGGCCTAATTTGGGCATACAATCCCAGCATTTTCATGGCAGGACTGGGTGTTGCCACAAATGGTCTGGTTGAGATGAGAGAAGTACTGCTTACTTGACTACAGTATTGTACTGTCTGATTCTTCTGCACCATTTGTTTCTGGGTAAATGATATAATGCATTTCTTTTTTGAACATTGTTCAGATATGTCCAAAACAAGTGGTCACAATGAGATTTTCTCTTGTTTTGGGATTTGCCTATGACAATAGAGGCCAACATAAATAGCTACAAGTTACAACCTTTTTAGAGGCATCACAAAATTTAAAAAAGTGACCATTAGCTCTGTCATGTCTGACTGTCCTTCTACATAGAACAACTTGGCTATCAGTGGATGGATTTTCATGAAATTTGATATTTGACATTTTTCAATATTCATTCAAGAAAATCAAGGCTGATTAAAATCTGACAAGAATAATGGGTACTTGACACGAAGACCTATGTACATTTAAGGTAGTATCTGGTTTATTTCTTAGAATGAGAAATGTTTCAGACAAAAGTTGTAGAGAAAATCTAAACAAACATTTCATGTTCAACAATGTTTTTCTTCTGAAAATTTTGCCATTTATAAGATAATGTGAAAAAGTATGATACAGCTAGAAACACCACATTTGATAATAAAATACAGTGCATGTGCTTAGCATGCTGGATAACTAAGGCTATAGACACACACTCAGAATATCTAATACTTATTGCTTTTACACTGCAACGGTGGTTACACGACGTACCTCAGTGTTACATTATACGTACATTGCCTGTCTTGTTATTTTTTAAGTGTGTGATTTGTCACACTGTCAGTTGTCAGTACTGTGTAGCATCAGCAATAAATGAGTGAATACATATGAGGGATTAGTGGAATGACACTGACAGAGGAGAACCGTATTACTTGAGAAAAACCTGTCCCATTGTCACTTTGTCCACTGCAAATTCCACGTGGACTGGCCTCTGTGGTGAGAGGTTGGCAAGTAACTGCTTGAGCCATTGCAAGGCCAATGAGCTATAAATATCCTCAAACTAAGAGGGGAGGTTCCACAGATGGTCATTTGACTCATGGGTCTGAATACATAGAGAGCAGTCATTATGAACTTTGTTGCAGCTATTTCCCTACATCAGCAACACAGGAGATTCTGGACACGTTCCGACCACAGCTGTGCCCGTTTGACTCCAACACAATATGCACTGCGTTGCAAATGCTGGAGTGGTTTCTTCCAATTTCACTTCCCCCTGAAAAGAGCTGCTTTGGACACCAGCTGTGGTTCCATGAATTCATGCATTTGTGGGAGGTGTGTCACAATGCACCAGCTTGGGAAGGAGACATGATGCGACTCATGGCACGGCTCGCACGGTGCAATATTGGCTATATTGACTGGGAGCCATACATCCCACTGATGTTCACCAGGTTCTTGCACAGTCTCAAACTTCCAGTATCGTACCAGAACGTACAGTATACCAAACATCACAAACTGGGCGTTGGAGCTATGGCACTCTGGATTATATCTGTACTGGTGAGTTAGTGGTTTGCTTGTATGTAGAAAATGCACAGTTCTTGTGTTATTACAGGACTTTATAACTGCCTGGAAAAATTATTTAGTAGCGATTATCTTGATTTGAAATAAAGGTTTTGCACATTATTTATGCTGTGGTAAAGTAAAGTGATGTTTAATGTTTGTTATTGTAACAACAAATGCACACACACACACACACATAAAGATATATAGTACAAATTATATTACAAATGCTCCTTGATGCAGATATATTTGGGCATTAATTGTTTGGTTCTGCATATTTTGTTGAACTATATTATGGCATTTGTTTTCAATATCTTTAGCTATATATATTCATATAGATGTTGTGAATTCTTGCTTGTTGAGCACCGATTATTTTTGTGTTCATACTGTGCATTTTGATTGTTTAATATTTATTATTGTACCACCAAATTATTTATAATATGATTTTGTATTATATGTGTGCATTACAATAATAAATATTAAACAATAAAAATGCACGGTATGAACATAAAAATAATGTGATGGGTTGTCATGTTAGAGTGGATGTAGTGAGTGTGGTAGCCATAATGTGTCTGAGAATGAGTGCACTGCTTTATCATTTCAGGGAGGTGGCAGCAGTGCTCAGAAATACCTAGAGAAGTTTATGAAGACCACTGAGTCTTACTTCCATCCTGCTAACTTCGGGTGTTGGTTGATAAAGCTGAAGGATTTGTTACATAAGTTGCCATATTACTTCATCCAGCGATTGCACATGTTAGTATAGCAAACATCTATTTTCTCTCTCTTGCTGGAACTGTTTTATCATTGCGTCACATTCATGGCCACAACTTTTACTGCCAGTATTTGATGTCAGTTTCTCCCTCACTGTGCATCTGCTGTTTGGTCCAGCACATTTTTCAACTCCACATGTTAGTATTGTTATTAAATAACCATGCTTTCACTCCACTGCCATGTGTCATCTTGTGGGCTCATGTGCTGTGAGTACCAATGTGTCAGACTACCAGACTGTACAGTGTCATAACGAGATCATCGCCTTGACAACATCAAATCTTACATTCATTTGTTTTGTTTGTAATACGGTGTTTTATGCATCTGCTTTGTCACAGCATCAGAACAATGTTATAGGGAAAGATACAAGAAGCTGACGTGGGAGACGCCTGTACCAAGCAGTCACAGGCTCAGTGAGGAGGACATAACAAATTTTGTGGAGTCCATCAAACCTGTTGCAATGCAAGCCATGTTCTCCAAAATTGGTCTTGCAGAAGTGAGTCAAGCATTTCAGCATTTGGCAACACTGCGTCCAGCTATCATAATCCCTCAGATTGTTGAAAGGTTTGTTACACTGACAAGTACACAAGTACAATTGAACAACAAACAGTGTTTTCCTGGTCTCAGTTTGAACCTTATGTAATGTTGTCAGGATGTACTGTACCTTGGAGGTGGTGACGGAACCCCACAAACTTACAGCAGCCATGCAATGTGTGGCTGCAGTGGCACGGCCAATGGTGCAAGGTGGCGCTTACAGGGAGGGACCAACTCATGTCATTCCGTTGCTCATGTCGACACTGCCAGGAATAGACCCCAATGACATCAAGAAGTGCTTTGTCACATTCCAGTTTATCTCCATATTTGTGACATTGGTTCCCATTGTGGACTGCTCATCTGCCTCAGAATACTGGAAAGATCTCACAGAGGTACTGCATAACAGTGAACATTTGCTGGACAGTTTGTGAGAGCAAAGTGTGACACTTATTTCCTGTTTTTAGGAGGAGGAGGTCATTGCCCTGGCCACAGCAGACTTGGAGGATTTTGTGCTGCAGTTCCTTGACCGCTGCTTCACTCTCATTGAGAGCAGCTCCTTGGAGATGACTCGCTTGGAACGTGAGGAGGACAAGCGCAGTGAGCTAGAGAACATGGCGGAAGGGGCACTCTTCTCCACTTGCACCACTGTACTGATGCAGACATCGTCTCAAATCTTCAAGGTATGACATACTGTAAGCCCTGTCTTGTCAGTGTTCACCATTGATTGTAATTCTGAGCCTGTTCCGTCTAACCTGTATTACAGAAATACTCTTTTTCCATGATATACACTTGAGTCATTATTCTCTTTTGTCTTAAACTTCCAAGTCTGTACTTTCAAAGGGCTGCCTTATCAAAAATTTGCATTTATATTGTTATTCTCAACAAGCTGCATGCTGAATGTATCATAAGCTTCATGTTCTAACAGTGTTACAGGACATCTTCACCTCCTACCTAAGCACAACAGAACAGAACCTCTTGTTTTCTTATCTTAATATTTTTAGGATTGAAACTGCTGAGGTTAGTGTTGACAGTGTTGTATATAGCATTCACAATTATCAGTCTGTGTTGACCTGAATTTATTTTGCCATTAATATAAGTTGAGTATTAATTTTGAAAGGTTAAATTGAACAAACTTTATTTATGCATGAGATGTGTGAATTATATTTACTTTCCATTAAGTGCAAAACAGTGATCAGAGTGATAGACTTTCTTGGGAATATTCCACAGAAAATTTGTAATGTGACAGTTTAGGTGTACTTAAACCTAATTCATGCTCACGTTTTTGGAGGGAAGTAGTACACATTAATTTCAGAGAAATGTAGCAGTTAGTCAGTGAAGTGGACATGTCTCGGGGATCTGGACACCAGCTTTGTCTCTTTGTATGATGGTAGTTACTGATATTCATGCAGTGATATGGAAACTTTTTATCTCCTTATGTAGACCAATTGTGACATCTAAGTCCTCTACATGGAAATGTGTACAATTCTTGTGATGTACTGTGTGTTGGTTGTAATGTGACGCACAGAGTTCTAGAATGTGCAGCTACACATTACATTGCTTTCAGTCTTCTTTTATTTTGTTGTTATGTAGAGCAACAAAGAGAAATAAATTAATTCCTGTAAACTGTTATATGTTTCCGGTTTACTGCAGTTTCTTTGTAATGTCAGACTTTATTGTTTCATTGTGTTTTGCATTATGTCAGGAAAATCCCTTTGGGGACCACTAAGCTACATGATGACAAAATTTTAACAAAATTTGTTATAACCTGTAGAATGGCTTTACTTGCAAGATACAAATAGTTATACAGCATGTAAGTTTGTTTTTCACACAGATCATTTTCCATTTTCGGATAATCATACAGTGAATATTTTGAAATGAATTTTGCTGAATCCATTTTGCAGAGATAGACAAGGTCTGTCTGGGTGTAACATTTGTGTATTCTGTTTCAGTCAGCAATTAAGAAGCTCTCTTCCTTTGTGACGGGACATATTTTTGAGACAAAGGTGGCAGGGCGCTTCATGGCAACTATGGTTCGCTCGTTTTCCAAGGTTTGTGGTACCTGTTGTGTTTTGAATATTCTATGAAACTGTCACTCTGTCCTTTTCTAGTTGTGTGACCATCCTAGTGATGCCGAATGTAGTTTCCTGCCATAATTATGCCATGACATTCCTTTGTTTGCTTCCATTCTCAGTCTGATCAAAAAGTGCAGCATGATTATGTTCGAGAAAAATTGCTGATGAGAGTGTTGAACCTAGGAAAAAATTAAATGATGTAGCTTTTCAGAGATGTGTGCCTTACATAATATGGTTAGGTTGTGAAGGAAGACCTGGGTCTGACATGGGAAGTTGCAAAGGAAAACATGGGTGTGACATGGGAAGTTGCAAAGGAAGATGTGTGACATGGGAAGTTGCAAAGGAAAACATGGGTGTGACATGGGAAGTTGCAAAGGAAGATGTGTGACGTGGAAACATGGGTGTGACATGGGAAATGAAATACTGTGAAAGTATGGTAAGAAAATGTGTAGAACAGACTTTATCTTAGACCAAAGCATAAATAGCTGATAGTAGGAGGGAATGTAGAGAAATACATCATGAATGTGTGAATTGTCTGGATGAGCTTTTGTGGTTACTGTAATGAACCTTGAGGTGTCATAACAGCAGGGAATTTGCTGCCAAGCTGTATTATGTTGGCAGTGGTGTGATTATGTGATACATTTATTTCAGGTTAACCCTGAGGAGACATTACGAGTGCTGGTGCCGCATCTTTGTGACACCTTGCTCACTTTGGTGGACAGCGACGATATTCTGGGCGAAGAAATTCTTGATAATGAGTTGCTATACAACCTGTTGCTGCTTTCTGAAGTACGTTCCTAAAACTAGCACAGGAATTTCAATCTGCATTAGTGCATCTCAAAGCTTTATGAATTTGGTCATGCAGCCTGCACAGTTTGGATTATTTTTCTTTGTTGATATCTCCACATAGATGTAATACTCACTATAAAGTTACTGTTTGTCCATCTGAGTGCCACATTTATATATAATGTTCCCACCTCTTGGCACTTGCACATGTACAGTGCCAATACCCAAATTCACACTTTATTGCTGTCTGCTGCAGACATTAGCATTTTCCAATGTAAATTTGAGCACCATCTTCTGTATGCTTACACACACTCTATCATTAAGCCAGTACACTATTAGTGGTATATTTTGCATATTTATTTGTTACAGTGCATTTTATCCCCTATTTTCAGTTTCTATTCTATGGGATTTGGTTTCTTGTTGCAGGTGCATGGTACATTGTAAGTAGAATTATTCTGTAACATTGCCTGTGTATGTTATATTTATCTCTTTAAAAGACCTGAGACAAAATGATAGTTACATTCTAATATCAAACAACAACAACCACAACATTAATTTGAAGTGCTCAGAAACAAAGATGACACTTTGAATTATACAGTTTTGAATAATCTGACCTCTCATTACACACTTACCTGGTATGAGGTTAAGTAAAATCATGAAATAGCTTTTGTTGTCTGTGATTCTTTGATATAGTAGTTTAACCCATTGGAACACTCTGTCGTCTGACGCGACCGGGCTCGCCAAATCGGTTCAATACGCAGTCGTCTGTGAGACGGTTGAGACATCGATGTCGTTTGCTTGTAATTGTAGCTTTCTGTCAGTAGATAGCATGACATGTCTTATACCGTTTGAAAGCTGAAGGAACTCTCTATCGACTGGTGTATCATACGTTTAGATTGCATCGATCTTTAGGTTATGAATCGACTTTCAAAGAATTTGTTTCTCGACGCACCCAGTTGTGTGATACTAGATGATCTGTGGTTGTGATCATGGCTGGTAAGTTACGTTTGCAGTCCCAGAAAGATATTGAACGGATGTTAGAAGATA
>JGI20166J26741_11614918_pt1 | contig 11549 bp, 8 predicted proteins | sample TergutCu122P5_FD_26741 | JGI IMG/M metagenome (IMG submission 26741) | reverse complement strand
CCTCAGAAAAACGTTTCACCCACCTGTAAACTGCTGTTTTCTTCATAGCATTATCCCCGTAAACTTGCACTAACATCAACATCAACTAACAACAAGAAATTTAATGTTTGTTCGTTGCTCTAAGTCAAGCTCCAACATTCTCGCGGCGGCACACCAAAACACATGCAGACAATAATAGATGCCACTCAGAAAGAGACTGCCATAGATCAACAACGACACGGCTGTGAAACACTGATATGTCGTCATCAAACCATACTAAGGCTTTTGTCCAGTGCTCACACGGCAAGCACACGGTGGCGAGTTCGTGAACTTTATTGTCCGACAACGTATATCTATCTTTACCTGTTACAACAACAGTATGATTCAGTTTTATGTACTGGGCTTCATACTGCTGCTTATACGTGCTGTGTTTATGTTGGCAGGTTCGTCTCATAGTGATAAAGAGGTGGACCCAAACACTCCTGAGAAGCTCTCCCGCACAGCCTCAGAAAGGAAGCGCAAACGTAAGGTAGATGATGGGGGAGGGGGGGTGGTGGGGCCTGTGGGTGGTGCTGGAGGAAAGGGTGCTCGCACGGGAGACAACAAGAAGATCAACGAGTACTTCCCCAAACATGCGGGTACCAGCCCCATTCGACTTGCTGGCTCAAAGAGCCCTTCACCTCAGGCGTATGCCATGGTTAGTGATTTTTAAATCCTTATTCTATTTGCAGGATTAGTATGTGTTGTCATCAGGACAGTTTGCTCTAGGTATTTAATTTTTACATAATATTTCCTGCGTGTTTCTAATTTTGTGTGCTGTGTTGTACTTTGGGAATTAATTGCACATAGTTAAGGCTGGGATTCTAGAAGTAATATGCAGCACAAGTGTAAATTAATGTGATTGGAATGGCGAGTTCTTGAGAATCTGTGGAGTCTACAAGCAGTGGTTTGTTAATACCGTTTATGAAGGTGTATGTATAGTGGTAGTGAGTCGTGTATCAGGTGTTGATAGTGAAGGGCTTTTGCTCGTACGTAATGTAACGTTATCCTTGGAGTGGCTGAATGAGTGGGATGTTCAGCAACGGTGAAAAATGTGCACAGAAGTTTTGAAAGTTTAAAGTGAAGGTGGGTTTTAGTTGAGCATTTCCTTGGGTGGCTGTAGCTGGGGATGGATCAAATATGGGAGAGATAAACCCGTTTCAGACCAGTTTGTCAGTCTTTGTTTTCCTTTACTGTTCTCAAGCCAATCAAACGGAGCATTTCCCAGGATTGTAGGGATCCGTGCTGTTTAGTTTCAGCAGAGACCATTGACTTGGCCTTGATTATTGGAGCCTGGATCTCCAAAATGTCTAGTCACTTGGCCTACATTTTGCTTGGTGCCATCACCCAGAAGCATGATCTGCATTAACTGTGAGGTACAGAGGAACTTAGAAATTTTCTGTGTACCTAAAATTACTGGGTCATATGGTGGTTTATTGTTAGTTTTCTTTCGGTTTTTGGGTTGCGACACCATGTTATTGTGGACTGGTTTGTCAGCATTTTGGAGAACCTGGTTGTTTTTCCTCATCACGCCAAACTGGCAAGACCACATTTAGTCAGCTCACTAGAAGACAGAGACAACAGATTTACCAGAGGAACAGCAAACCAGTCCCTCTCACCTCTTGCCTTCACTCCTCCTCCCCTTCCCAATCATGAGGAAGCTAATGTAACTATTGGCTTTGCATTCTTGTATTTTACTGTGGCTAGTTTTATAAAGCCTTATATCCTCATAGATATTGAAGGGAAGAGTCAGAAGCTAAAGCAATTGATATTGTTTATTTAAAATTTTTTTAACATACTGTTTGTTGTGATTGGTTGATATAGTGTAATGTTTTTGGGTGATGCCTGGTTAAAATCTCACCTGAGTCATCTGCTGTCCTGAGTGAAGTTTCCATGTTTTTTCTCAATCCTTTGAGGCAGATGCCACAGTAGTGCTGTTTATTAGGCCCCTGTCATCTTCCTTCCGTGGCCTTTCCATTTCATCATTTGTGTATCCTACCATTTGCAAACTCTGTATATTTTAGAGTGGATTTATATTTCCAGTCATTGTTATGACACTGTCCTTGTCATTGCAGTACCCTCCCTCACCCCAGCAGACACTGCTGCCATCACCTCAGACGCCAGGTGTTCAGTCTGCACCACCAGACTTCCCAAACCTCATGCATCCGCCCAGGCCGCTACCAACCATGATTAGCAAACAAGTACAGGTAAGTCCATTTTTTCTTTCATCACATGATAACCATGGTGTTCTGTTATGTGCTGTTGATCATTATAACTAGCAGTAATTCCTGTTCCATTTCTTTGAATGTTTTTCTTCTCTCATTTTATATATTACTTGGTTCTGGGTGGATTTTGGCTACTCCTTCATGTGGAAAAGTTTTCATTTTAAAAAGATAAGCCTGGAAATGAAGGTACAATAGAATATCCTATAATCTTTTTAAGGTATAGTGTATATTGTCCGAGCCTCATCTTCCATTTTTCAGTTTTCTTTGCTTAAAGCACTGGTTCTGAACTGGGGGATACATGGTGCTCCATAAGGGTGTATGTGAGGTTATTTGCCTTATGTTTTCAAACACAAGTTGAAAGATCCTTTAAGAATGTTTGGACACCTGTCATTTTTGACAGCAACTAACAACAGCTGAATCACATGAAAAAGAGGTGAAAATATTTTGCAACAGCAGTGTCATGAAATAAAACATGCCCAGAATATCCTATATTTAAAAAATACGAGTTTGTGCAGTCACTCATCATGTACTGGTTGAGTGTAGAGAATATTCAAACATTTTGATTACTATGACTGTGTGTGACATTGCACAGAAAGGAGGGGTTGCTAAATGGAGGCGTGGAAGTATTGCCATAAGCATGCAGCGCTGGATGAAAATAAGTGGTTAGCTTCATGCCATCTGCTCAGTGCTCATTGGCGAGGAGGTGGCACGGGTCCCAGAGCCAGGCTGGCCGTAGTGCTGTACCCCTGCTTGAATTTTGAACACCAGTCATACAGTTCATAGCCTAGTCATTTTACTACTGCCTGAGCTACCCCACATTATGTCTGTTACTTGAATAATGGATAGTCTTAGGTTGTATTTTTGGAACACTGGTGATCTTTTGGGAAGTGACTTTTTTACCAGGGTGGGAGTTTTCTCATTGGTGGTGTTTTAGTTGTCTTGATTTCTTGTGCTTTCATATGATTTCTGATTCCATTTGTTGTAACGCTATCTTTAAACCTTATTATCTGAAGATGGAGATTTTGTTATTGGGTTTGCAGGGCTGGCAGCCAAATTTTAATTGAGGGGTGACTGTAGTAGTATTGGATAAATGGTACACTTGGCAGCTCGAATGTACACTACTGTGTTGCAGTAATGAGAAACACAACCACTAAAAGTTAATTTTAATTTATTTAAAACTTGAAACATGGTCTTATAGATTACAGGAAGAACATTGATTGAAAGTGTTTGAGAGAACAGGGTGATGAGGGGGAATATTTGGACCTAAGAGAGAGAGTGCAGCAAGAGGGATGGAACTGGACATTGTTTGGAAGTAAAAGAGAAGGGGATGTGAGGACCAGGATAGGTAGCATATAGGAAACATTACTGTCCATACTTGAAACATAAAATAGTGTTGAGCTTGCTGCCTCAGTTCACTGCCAGTGATGTTTTTATCTTAGGATGTGAATTTTTTTTTACCCACTCAATCTAGTGACGGAAGACTGCTCATTTTGGTCCTGACCACTGTGAGCAGGCACTGGAGAAAGTTGCATAATGAGAAGCATCATGATTTGTTCTCACATAATGTTATAAGGATGATGAAATAAAGGCTGAGGTGGGAGGGACGTGGAATGCTTGGGAGAAACAAGAAATGTTTACAGTGTTGCAGTGGGAAAATCTGAAGGAAAGGGGCCATTTTTCAGACCTAGGCTAGTTCAGACAATTAAGATATATCTTTAAGAAAGAGGATGGGGGATTGTGAATGTGATTTATCTGACAATGGCAGGCTTTCTGTGAAATGGTGATAACCTTCAGGTTCCATACAATGCTTGGAATTTCTTGGGAAACAATTAGTTTCTGAAGAAGGGTTCTGCATCATATAGTTACTTATTTTAGTTATATATGTGTGTGTGTGTGTGTGTATGTATGTGCATGTATGCATGCACATATTATGCTGTCTAATGTGGATGTGAGAAGGGTGGCTTTCTTTTTTTTTTCCCCCAGACGGAATTAACTTGTCAAAGGATACAGGAATTCGAAACACAAGCATCTTCTGATCTGGAACTCCGAAACAACAAAATAGATGAACTAAATAGGGTGAGTATTGTTGTTGCTTATTAATTAGCCAAGTGTACTTTGGCTTCAAATATAGAAATTGCTTATCAACTAGAGGTTACACTGCTATAAAACACTGTGACTGTCAAGGCCAAGGCACAGGGAGTACAAAATTATAGTCAGAAAATCTGAAGCAAAGAGACCATTTGTGATAACTGAGTGCAGATGGTAGGATAACAGTGAATTATGATACATGAATATGATGAAATGATGTGGATTGATTTTTGTGACCATTACAACCATTCCCCCACCAAACGTGGTCTTGATGCATAAGTCACTCATTCTTTTTATATATGCAAAAATTAGAAATTAATTACTTTTGTTTCCAAAACTGGTTACAATCACTGGTTGATTAAATTGATATTGGCTGCATTCCTCGTTTTTTGTTTATTGCATATACAAATACGTGATTGCAAAATAAACAGCACAAATAAGTTTTAGACTACAGGCATGTTGGAAAAGATTACACAGTATACAGCTGAAATGGAGAACACATTTCTGAGATTTTAGAGTAAATTCAGAATTAACTATTACTACAAGTAAAACTTCTAAACATTTTGAGCAGGAATTGTTACACTTTGATCATTTTTTAAGGATTGTGTGAAGCCCAATCAAAATATATAAATAAATGAACACACAAAGTCCCTTGTGTACATGTTGACTGCCATGGAGGACCTTAGTGTCTGCTGGACTGCTACAGTGATAGCCAGTGTCTGACACTTTCATATTGTTCAGGCCATTTCCTTGGTTTCAGCATACTTAAAGGCAGTGTGTGTGCTGGCTGTTAGGAGCAGCAAGTGTGAAAGTTCATAGCAGTGTGAAAATGGCACATAAGAGTAGTCTGGAACCGAGAATATAAAAAGTCATGAAGAAGTCAGTATTGATAAGAAGTATGTGAAAATTATTCCTGTTGAGTGTGATTGTCCTGGGCCAAGATAGCATAGTCAGTTTATTGACTTCTCATGGGCTGGACAGTAGGGTTATCAAATCCTGGTGGGGACGAGATATTTTTGCGCCACTGCAGACTGGCCCTGGGGCCCACCCAGTGTGCTGTATAGTGGGTACTGGGTCCCTTTACTTTGGGGGGGGGAGGCAGCCAGGGCGTGGCATTAACTTCCCACCCCCCCATCTAGTGCCGAGGTTAAAGAAAGTTCAGAGCTGTGCCTCTACTCCCCCTCTGGACCTTCATGGCCTTTTCTAGGGTGAACTTTATGCATCTGTTTTATCAAAACCCTACTGCCACTTCACCGCAGCTCCTTATATTTTTATAAGCAAGCTATTTCCAAAATGTTTCTGTATATTAATATCAAAAACATGTAAATATCATGGCTTGTGTTCTGATATCATAGTGGATATTGCGGCATTAAGCAAAGAAGAGAGACTCCTTTGCTGATTGCCATCATCTTGGTTATGATATTCTTTAGTCCAGTAGAATGTTGCCTGTCTTTGTAACATAAGGGAGGGGCATATTGATGTGTGTTTAAACCTGGCACCAGATGACAGAAAGCAGTAATCTTACAACTTCTACCCTGTGTGGTGGGACAAAGTAAAGTTTCATCTCTGTGTAGAATTGAATGCCGGTTGTCAGGTCACCTCATTGCCAGCTGACCTGTATCTGAGAGGGCCATCCTGTTTGATTCTAATGCTGCTGTACTATGTGGAAAGTTTCGAATTTATTCCAGGTACACTTTTGCATTTGATTATCAGTGGTAACAGTGACATGACACTTTGTTTTATTATGGCAGACGACGGAGGAACTGAGGCATCAGTTGGCAGCCCAGCAGAAGGTGATTGAGCAGCACAAGTCACATATCAACAAGTGTATTGATGTGGTCAAAAAACTGCTCAAGGAGAAGTCTAACATTGAGAAGAAGGAAGCACGGCAAAAGTGCATGCAAAATAGGTTACGGTTGGGCCAATTTGTTACGCAGAGAGTAGGTGCAACTTTCCAAGAGAATTGGACTGATGGCTATGCATTTCAGGAGCTAGCAAGGTATGTATATTATTTATTGCCCAGGTGTTTTCTTCTAGTTGTGATAATTTATCATTTTGGAAGTAACAAATGGTTTAAATGAATGTGCTTCTCCATCATCAGAGCTGAAATGAAGAGTGGGTCAGTTGCTGTGGCTCTTGATGGAGGCAGCATTTTCCTCTGAAATAGTGATAGCCAACTTTAAGACTGCACAGTGTCACATCCCAGCAGAATGCATTCTGAGCACTGACCACATAGAAAATCTGAAAATTTACATACTATATACTGAACGTGCCATTTACATAATGTTTTTAGCAGAGGCATATTAGTCATATAGTCCATTGTGTCTGGCATGTCTTTGTACTGTCATCAGTTCTCTTATCTGTCATATTGTGAAAATAATACACAATTATTTGACAGGCGGCAGGAAGAAATTACAGCGGAACGAGAAGAAATTGACCGTCAGAAAAAAATGCTGCTAAAGAAGCGGCCATCAAATAGTGAGACAGCACGAAAACGTAGTAACACACAGCAGCAGCAGCAGCAACAGCAGCAGCAACAGCAACAGCAGCAACAAGGACAGGGTTCGGCCATCCTGCACAACGGCACTGATGCCACGTTCCTGAAACCCGATGCTATTCCAGGATTCTCGTGGCAAGAGTACTATGAGGCTGATGAAATTCTCAAGGTCAGCAACACATTACCAAGTTCCTGTCAACTTAATTATCCAATCAGACATTGAAAGAAACAGTGTGCTTTTATGGCTTCAGATTAACTTTATTATTTTAACATGACCGTTGGGGTTCAAAGTATGGAAAGGAGGAGAGGCGTGATGGGAAAATTCAGACAAGAGAGTTGCAGTGTTATAGTGGAAGGAGAGAAGTAGATCTGTAGACCGTTTATTAGTATGAACATTATGATACAGAACCAGACAGGATTTTTACATTTTACTGTCTTTTACTGTGTTTATTATTTTAGGTGTGATTAGTGTTGCCTCTGGTTTATTTAGCTTAGGTAGCATGCTATAAGCCAGTGTTTTTATTCATGGTGGTGTGCACGATAATGCCCTGTATGGTTTCTAAAGTTTGTGTGAAATTATATTCACAGTTTGACTTTTATCAGCTGAATGGGATGCCCCTGTCTGATTAAATATTTTAAATGTTCACTTCATGACCGAAAAGGACAACACTGTCCCTCACAGATGCTGGCATGGGCAGTAAGAATGAAAATGACTGTGACTGTCCATGGCTACCTTGGTATTTAAAGGCAGGGCAATACAAGTTTCTTTCTGTCTTGTGCTGTGCCTAATAAGGAAGTACTCATTTCTTGGGGTTAAATGTGCTTTGTCTTAGTACTGGAATCAGAATTCAGCATAGTTTGGATTGGCAGCGTGAGTTGTTGCGGTGATGATGGTCGAGTAATGAACAGTTATAATTCCACACCATCAGTTGAACACAGTAACAACAAACATACATCCAAGGATATCTGCCCTTCCTCAGTTGTGCATACAGAGGCTTTGGGTTGGAGACAAGCTGAATCCAGTCCATGTTTTCCTATATGCTTTTCACATTGTGTGAATATGGAGTACCGCCATGATCATTCTTTGGTTCCACAGTTAACTGTGGCCTACCTGTTCTGCTGATCATCATTTTGACTGCCAATATGGAATATAAATTGATTATCAACTTAACCTTTCAACAACTTGCATTCTTATATGCAAACACACATAGAAAACACCGCTGGAAAGCTATTTTATGTATTTAGACAAGAAGGAAATATTGTGCATTTTTAAGACATTGTATATATACATATTTTGTGTTTTATTTTCCACAAAATGCCCTCTATTTCGTAATTTATCTTTTTCTTTTCAGATAATACATTTTTTATAAACCATGCACTAAAATTTGCATACCAAGCTTGTGATTTAAGGGTTTTGATCGCAGTTGTGGCTTGTTGCAACTTTGAATACCAAAACTTTACTTTAAAGCAATTGAAAATTGTTTTGTTCGTCATGTACTGCCCAGTGAGATGTGGATAAATTACTTGTATTTAGGTAATTTATTTTTTCTGCAGTTGCGACAGAGTGCACTCAAGAAAGAGGACGCGGATCTCCAGTTAGAAATGGAAAAGCTGGAGCGGGAACGAAACCTGCACATACGTGAGCTCAAGAGGATCCACAACGAAGACCAGTCCCGCTTCAACAACCACCCAGTCCTCAATGAGCGCTACCTCCTCCTCATGCTCCTGGGCAAAGGTGGCTTCAGTGAAGTACATAAAGTAAGGGTCTGTTTAAATCATTAAATTATTTCTTGCCAATCCATTATCAGCAATTTGTTAGTGCCATAATCTTCCTCTCAGAAGCCCCCTGCCAACAACTTTATGAATTTACCACTAAGGTGACAGTCTTCTGTGATGTGATGTCATGTTTGTGGATGATAGTTACAGATGTTTTGGAAGAGCCTGCTCTCCCAGAAGAATAAGTTGTTTGGGCAAAATGGTTGCATTTTATTACAACCGAGTGGGATAAGCAATAGGTGTATTGACTGATAAATAGTTCGTGGTGTTTCAGAGGGGCATGTGTTTCCTTCTGCATTGTCTAACAGTCCAAGAAAAGTATTCAAAGATAAAAGAAGGGAATTTTGTTCTGTTACTGACTAGTGTTCAGGCTATTCTGACCTTGTGCACAAGTGTAATTTTGTATACTTGTTTTCTTTCAGGCTTTTGACTTGAAGGAGCAACGCTACGTTGCATGCAAGGTTCATCAACTGAATAAAGACTGGAAAGAGGACAAGAAGGCCAACTACATCAAGTGAGTTATAGTCATTATGCTGCTGAGCATTTAAAGTAGTATGGCAGTAACTTTATGGGTGCATTTGAATATGCTGGGAATTACAATTTTATCTATTTTGAACATTGTGAACCGGAAGTGAGTACCTCCTGGCTCTTTCTAATTGTAGATTTATTCAAGAATGTTGCCTTAATTAAAATCAATGTCCACACCATCAAGCCTCCTGCCATCTTTGTAGATGTCTCAACTACATGAGTATAATCCTGGTGGACTGCTGAGATGTGAGCTGTGCAATGTTTTTGCTAGTACTAGCACAGATAAATGCACACTATCTTACCTCAGAGTGGAAGCTCTCTGTGTACACATCTATTTGTTACAATAGTGAGCATTTTTACAGCATCTTTTGATTCAAATAAAAATTCTGTGAATGAAACTATGACAAATAGAACCTGGTAAATTTTGGTAGTCAGGGCTAGAAAAATCAAATGTGAATTTAGGGAAAGTGTGAAGTTGAGGAAATATGAAATCTGTTGAAAGAAACACCGTAATAAAAATTTGATGTAGTGCTTATGGGAATTTGGCCAGGACTTTATGGAAAATTTGTAAAATCCTGTAAAACACAAAAATTGGCAACATAAAATATATGTTTTCTGCGTGTGTGACTCTGTACAGTATTATGTTGTTTTAAGCACCTCATCCCGCTAGTTTATGGTTTACTGTACAGTGCTGTTAGTACCTTGGAATGCATTGCAGCCAAAGTAAAATGACTGCAGTGAAATGGAAAGGAATGAAAGGAAGTGATGCTGGTCTGCTGATGGGGGATATTGCCCTGTGATTGTTGGGAGGGATTGAGGAAAACCGCAAAAAAGCTCATTCAGCAGAAGTAGTGTTGTGGACAAGATGTTAAGTGGGCATGTTCTGAAGGCAAGGCAGGAGCATCACCTGTTGAGACAGCTCGCTCAGTCCCTCTCATTGGAATATTGCAGTCATCTGAATTGTCGGTCATAGACTCTTCACTGTGGCGTATTATGGGGACCTAACGTATGTGCCGTCTTCACCAAGAAAATAAATTGTGGACCCATTATTTGTCTGGTAAATGGTACTCTTACACTCACCTGGCTCCAGCTGTGAGGTGGAGAGATCATGAAAATCCACTCTTGTGGGTACTTGGGTTTGTCAGGGAAAGGTAGGAGGGGGTATACGGAGGTTGGCACAGCATAACAACTGCATACATTTGGGGATAAGTGAACTTCGTGGGAAGAGAGGCATGTAGAGGCATATTTCATCCATCTGTTCCCACTTACACTTTTGAAGCTCTTGTGTCTTGTAGAAATATGTAGTATATTGGTGCTAGTTACTGTTTCAGTGATACAGTATCCAGACATTGTCAGGGTGGCATATATGACAATGAACACTTACTTTTGCAAGATTGCATAATATAAATGTTCTTGAACTGACCAAGTCACCGGGTTACAGTGATAATACTATCATTTAAATGCACTCATAGTCAAAACATCCTGCAATCCCCATGTGTTTTTATTGGTACACAGGCATGATGCTGCCTTAGGTCAGTTCACTCTGCCTTGTTTGCAGTGTACCACACAGGAATTACCACTGGTATGAAACCCAATATGATGGTTATTCAGTGGTATACTGGGTTCTCATAAGCAGGATGATACACTTGCATGTTTAGTCTTGCACATTAACTCTAATTTCTTTATAAAATCCTGCATTATTACAAGTTACGATGAGATATTTGTGAAAATGTGGTTTTTGGTTGTGAATATGGTTATGTTCAATGAAAATCTAGTTGCACTGAGTATTAGCTGTAACAGCAATTTATCATGTTTTTATAAACTTCCATTATAACATACTTTTCCTGTACCTAAAAACAAATAAAAAGGTGTTGCTGGATTCATACAAAGAGGCATCACCTTGGACCAGCTCGCTTGTTTGTGTGACTAAGATTTTTATGTTCGTAGACATGCGCTGAGGGAATACAACATCCACAAGGCCCTGGACCACCCTCGTGTGGTCAAGTTGTATGATGTATTTGAAATTGATGCCAACTCATTCTGTACGGTGCTGGAATACTGTGATGGTCATGACTTGGACTTCTATCTCAAACAGGTGAGCACTAGTCATGTTGTTTTCATTTTGTATGTTACTCCTTGAAACATTGCTTTCACTTTGTCGGCTTGTCTGGAACAACTGGAAAGTTTGTGCAGTCTTCTTTCTGATGCAAGGGTGTAGAAATGTTTATCTTTGAGTTACGTGGGACTATTTCAGAGTTGTCATGGGCCAGACTCCCTGTTTTACTAAATTGTTTGTGGAATCAGAGTGTAGTAGAAACTGTACATGCTGAGTGAATGTATAGGATTGGAACGCAATGTGCTGAAGCATGTACAGACTCAGGTAAGTCATTGTATATATTGTTGTAATATCCTGATAT
>JGI20166J26741_11614807_pt1 | contig 11550 bp, 6 predicted proteins | sample TergutCu122P5_FD_26741 | JGI IMG/M metagenome (IMG submission 26741) | reverse complement strand
AACCTGCAGGTACAGCCAATGTAAAAATTTATGGAAAGAAGTCACAGCTAGTTAGGATCAATCCTAATGGAGCAAAGTGCCAGAAAAATGACCTTGTCTTATGTGGGATTTTGCTGGATACATAATTTTGATAAATGGGTGGTACTGATGATAAGCTTTGTTGTAATGAAGTTGTCATTATAAGCCACATTTGATCTGTTGTAGTAAAGGTGTACTGTCACACTTTTGTAAGTTTAATCATGACCCAATTAAAAAGCAGAGCTCATAATGTACCTGCTTGTGTTGGTTCATTGACACTGAAAATGCTTTTGACAGGGTAGATGGAAGTGAGTTTTGTGATATAGTGATTGATAGAGGCTTCTGTCATTACTTAACAGGATCCAAACAAATATTATATTCACACACACACACACACAAATGTTAATAAGTGAACATAGGGTTAGAGATGATAGCTGTGACACATATAGCCTGTTACAAAACAGACTGTTCAATAAGGCTGTTCCGTATCGCACACTTTATTTATAAATATCTTACTTCTAGCAGATGGACAGGTCATTGTAGTATATAATAAAAGATGAAATACAGAGGGGTGTGTACAAGGGTATATCCAGAAGTTTACAGACTGAGTCGATAACAAATGTATGCTTACTTTTGTTATTGGTCATTGCTCTCTCCCTCAGAATTGTCCCCTTCTTTGTTTATGCAATGGGTTCAGTATTTCTGCCATCCTTGCAAGTAGTTATACAACTGACTTCATGAAATCACATGTGGGTTGGTCATTGATTTGTCCCAAATTTCAGGGCCATCTCAGAAATCATGCCATAGTAGCTGCAATTTTATACTTATAAACAAGAAGAAATCAAATGTGGCCAAATCTGCCAAGTAAGAAGGGTGGTGAAGGACCAAGTCTTTGTTTTTAATGGCCAGAAATTTCTTCCACTTGTTCTTGTTTATGAGCAACCAATGCAAAAACTTGGCAGAGATCTGCCACACATTCAAATCTTCCTGTAGAAATCAACTGGCATATTCCATGTGAGGGACTTAACCTGGCAGTGATCTCTAAAATGGTATTTTGTCAGTCTTTGTTGACAGTTTTGCAAACGCCATTCTTCATTGGTGATTTTGATTAGTTCCTCCACCTTTTTGCCTGTTGAGCCTGTGGACAGACAACATGAATGCTCAAAGTCATCTACTGATGTTTGACCATGTTTGAATCGACCGACTACTCAAAAGTCTGTATTATTCCCATGGCATTGACACTGCAAGCTGTTCTGAGCATTTTGTACTTTTCCAATCTGTGTTCCTGAATTTGAAGCAAAACTTAAATACAAATCCTTTGAGAAGCAGCGTAGAGGGGTGTGGCTGCAAAACTCACTAGACCAACTTGGAAGCTAGTGATACTGTGGTGTCTAATGGTAAGAAGCTGTACTACTGGCTATTATCTGCCCTAATGGTGAGTTTGGTAACTTTGGGATATGCCTTTGTGTGTACTGTAAGTTATCTGCAAAACTTAATGCAGTCAGTGACAAATCATGTAACTTTTATCAGTTACTCAGTCCTCAAGTGAAAAAGCTCTGATTTATATTGTGGAAGCTGAAAATTGGAATTGAATGAATTGTAGCTAGGTACTTGACTGGATTGTGAATGGTGTTTTTGTTGGATGTAATTACTGTAGTTAAACCATTAGTACTTAGTACTTACTGTTAGAGTACTTCAGTGTTATTTATTTCTCTTCTCCACTTGCAAAACCTAATATATAGGACTGGGAAAATGTGAGTTTTAAAATATCTTATGCTTAGCTTAATTCATTGAATAGGTTAGTTATTGCATGTCACATGTTTCTTTACTGCATTTGAAAGGTTTTTTAATTCTCAGGAATTATTTAATTCAGTTGGCTTGTATGAAGACATGTGTTAACCATTTTGTTGTGTTCCCTCATATTGTTTAGTTTTTGATTAAGATAGAATTACATATTCTGAAAGTGCAAACAGAATTTTATGGTAATTAAAAGTAAAGTTTTCCCTGTACTTGCCATGCAGGAAGTGGAGGTAATAGCTCCACTCATTCTGAACTTTAGCAGTAGATGGGTGTGAGTACTTAGCTTAATGCCCTGTCCCCATTTCCTTCAGGGAAGAAGTCCCTGGCACCCAAGGAATAGGAGACTGGGTGGTTGTATTAAATTGTTGAAGGCATCATTAGTTTGGGTGATGGTGCTTCGTACTCTTCTCATTATTTTTAAAGCTCTGAAATTATGCTACATTTGTAAGAGCTAGGACTTCAATGTTTTTAACTTCATTCCTGCAGATGCATGTGGAACATTTAAAATAAAATATGTAAGGTATATGGCCTGTTTTTAATTGTTGGTAACTGCAGGTTAAATTCCAAAATGGCAGTGTATTCTTTGACTGTTAGAGTGTGAAAGTGATGCAGTGGTTTGTAAGGTAAGATGACACTTTGATACGAACATTATAAGTAAAGAGACAATGAAAATAATGATTTTGTGAGTGATGCCAGAACTGCTCTCACCCCATGGGTTTGCATATGATTCTTGTTCCTTTTGTTCAAATTTAATTCTGGTCAATTCAGATTGTTTTGCTTTAATTATTTCTTGCATGTCATTAGAATTCTGTTCTGATACTATAGAGCCGTGCTGGGTTGAGTGTGGCACAGTTACATTCCTGACATTCCATTCTGAATTCGATAATTTCCGTTTGAATATCATTGCAACCTTTCCCCCCCCCAAGTCCAGGCTGTTCCCCTGCCCTCCCCCCAACCCTCACAAGGCAACTGACCATCTGCTGAAGTGAAGGTTTTCTCATGCTCTCTTCATTATCTTTTTGCTTTAGCTCGCTAAGTTGATTTGTCTTTTGTTCTTTTGCAATTTGTGCATAAATTGATATGTAGTCCTTTCATTATCTGTTGAACTGTAGTGTCATATTATAATATAGTTAATGTGGCCGTGGATCTGTGTTTGTAATGTAAATGGATGTACTGTTGTACTGCTAACATTCTTATTTTGTGTTCGTGAATCTCTTGTATACCATCTACATTTTAGCTTGTGTATCGAAGTAATATCTTGAATTTCTGCTTTTAGGTGAAGTTGAATTTCTTTTTGACTCAGTGAAGTCTGAATGAATTTTATATCTTCCATGTCTATGCATTAAGGAGTGTTATGTACTTGTATAATGAACCAACAAATGCATATTTATAAATATGTTCAGTCACATGTTGTACACATTAAAAAAAAATTCCTTGAGATTATGTACAACTTCACTTATCTAACAGGGTACGAACCAGCTTTGCACATCCACTGAACAACATAAATAAACCCAATTTTATTTTATTTTAACAAAAATGTAAACATAATAAATCTTAAAAACATAAGATTCGCTTGAGAATATTAAATGTAATAGTGAGTGGTCTTAACATACATTTTTGTACAGGTATTTGTATACCAATTGTGTTATTGTTATACAACACCTTGTTGATGGTCATGAGAGTGGCCGGAACGTGTTGATGAAGGATGATATGTGATTTAACATATTTATAAATGTGCATTTGTTGGTTCATTATATAAGTATATATCATTTGCGTGGAATGTTTACTTTACATTTTCTAGAATTTATCCAAGCACTGTCTCAAGTTTCATAGACAAATAGGATGGTAGGCTGTGAACTGGATTCATCTGTCCCAAGGTAGGAAAAAGTGGTGGGTTGTTGCGGAAATATTGATGAACCCTTGGGTACCAAAAAATGTGGGGAATATCTTGGCCAGCTGAGGACCCACTACCTTCTTGAGAAGGACTGTCCTCCATTAAGTTAGATTATGTCAGAATTTCCATATGAAGTTTTTGTAACATCTGATCTTAAGGCATTACTGTACAGAAGCTCTCCACATGTTCTTTCAAGTATCACTAGTAACAGTTGTAAGCCATAGATGGATATGGGAAAGGTGTCTGCTGTCCCTTCAGGTCATATATTAGAATTATTATACAACCACAATGAATATGGGTAATATGCTATGTTAATTGATATTAGGCTTTATCATGCTGGGGTGGGTATTTAAATTTTAGCACATGGTTTATGACAAATGTCAGTATTGGTTTAACAGAAAAAGACAGTTATGAAATAATCGGAATTTTATGGGAAATAAAACACATTGTGCAGCATGTCTTAAAATGATATAAATTTCCTTGTTGTCTAGATATATAAAATGGATTTCTAGAGGTGCTTTCCCACATGTGTTCGCATATGTCAGTGCAGGTCTTAAAGGTTAGTGAAATGGGACTGTTCTTTCAACACCAAGGTATTAGGCAACAGTAATCTAGATGTATGAATATATGTTTTTTGATGGCATAAATATAGGACCAAACATGTTAGCTCGAGCCGTAACACTTCTTGCCTGTGTTTGGAAGATGCCCATTTCAGATCTCGGCTAGGACACTGTCCTGTCTGAGGTTTTTCTTGGTTTTCCTTATCCCTTCAGTCTGATATACACTACTCACTCTGCAATTTGCTGCTTTGTAGCCTGAGCCACTGACAGCATTATAAAAGAAACTACAAAGTATACATAGACTGAGGGCGTGTGAGTCTTTTAAAAAAGGTACAGTTTATCTTTGCTCGTTTGTGCCATGGACAAGTCTATCAATAAAAAAACACTCTGAAAAAGTCAGTATTGGGACAGTTATTGTGAATTGTGGATATTGCAGTTCTGCTTCAAGTGACTGTGTTGTTCTGCTTTCGTGAAACACACAGCATGGTATAGGCATGTAGATGCTATTAATCATGTGCTGTGGTTGTGACTGTTGCAGTTTGCTGATGCCTAGTATGACACTGTGTGGTGGTGGTAAGTGATAGAAATCAGGAGGGGTAATAGTGGATATATTTACAGGTAGAGATGTTTCTTCTGGGATACACGCTAGGGGTAACATTACGAGTCATACGACCTGCAGCCTTTGGTACTGAGGATTTTATGTGCTCGTACCCTGATTGGAATGAAGGTAATTGGCCTCAAGTTTTTCTGATCGCAGAAGATGATCGACACTACAATGTGCTTGTTCAGTGAAATAATCAATATCACCAGTGAGTGGAATTACAAACCCCTGTTTGTAAGTCAAACAGTTGTATCTGTGACACTTATCACCCAGAGTTTGAACCAGAAGTACACGAGATACTGTTCTGGAAGCACAGGTAGCATTTAAGCCATTGTAAATGATTGAGTGAAAATGTGTCTGTACAGTATGGTCCTGGTTTTTTCAGTTATTAGTATACCATATAAATTATTGACACTTTGTACAGTATTATGTAAGTTACCCATCATCGCACAATGAACGGAGGGTATACTGATGCAAAATAAGGCAGCTACAGTTTCAGTGCCATAGTATATTGTAAGCATTAAGTAGTGGGACTGGATTCTGTTGATTGAATGTGTCTGTATTTAACAAAAGGACTGAACAGCTGTATTATATTATACCCTACACCTCCTGAAGCAATATGCTGTTGCCCTTTTGGTGCGGCCAGATTTCATAATTAAACATTTGTTGCCATATACTGTAATATTAACTATGATTTAAAGATTTGTTACTGGTGTCTGCATGTTTTACACATTGGTGATGAGGTTGATAATTTCAGTCTCAATTACTGTATTTGTTGGTTTTATGACCATGATACAACCAAAGATTCAAGTTACTCTTGAAACGCTTCATAATCAAGTACAGTACTTTATACAGATTTGCTATATTTTGTTACTGACTGGAATTTTCAGGTGACCTTGGCAGTAGTTTGTGTTGGAAAGTCGACAATCCCTTGTTTGTGACCCCTAACCAGTGTATTCCAGTTAAAATACATTGGGCTGAAGTTCTGTCTTGCTTTGTGCATTTGAAATAATGCAGTTATTTTATGTAGTGGTGTGTGTGTGTGTGTAAATTTGACTTTCGGCTTGTTACAGAAAAAATACTGGCAATTAGTGTTTGTTTTAAAAGAAGGCTACATCACACATTTATAGAGCCTCATGTTTTTGAGAGGATCTGTATGTTTTCTCCTGACCATCATTGTGAGTATTAAGGGCATCTACCCATAGTGTGCAGGTCAACTGCATTTCTCTGGAGTAGGGGACTTAACATTTATCTTTAATGGAGTGTGGGATGTTTGTGTCACTTTTACAGTAAGAATGAGTGGTTTTGTAAAGAAAGTTCTTCAACTCCCCCATTTTTCTAACCTACATATACTTACGTATACAGTTTATGTTGTTCAATAAGTAAGGTATCCTAAATCATAAAAATTAAGTGGTAAGTCATTGCAGTGTTAAATGTTCTCATTTCTGCCATATAAGGATCATTATTTTTCAACATAAGCGCCAGGCACATTGATGCATTTGTCCCCTCTTGGTGCAAGCTTAAAAAACCCCACCATTCATGAACAGCCATTTCCACTTCATTACTGTGGAATCAGTGACCACCAAACTGTAGCTTCAGTAGTTTTAAACTGTATTCCAGCTTGTTTTGCTTGAGCAGTGAAATGGTGTGGTGATGTCTCATCACCTATCAAGAGCACAATTTTTAAGTTGACAGAATTTTTAAACTCATGCCATAATTGGATAATTTGGCAGTGTTCTTAGGGATTATGTTGAAAAATAATGACACTTCAGTAGATTAAATGAACTATATAAAGTTGTCATGACTTCTCATTTAACTTTTGTGATCTAGAGAACCTTAGTTATTGGACATACGTCATAACTGTGCTAGTAAATCCATTATACAGGTGCCTGGTGATTTTATGTCATAACTTCAGGGTTAGTAGATTCCTGACCTCATACCAAGTCAAAATGTGGGTCCAACTTTCAACCATTACAAATCTACAGGATTTTGAAATGTGAATGAATAAGGATGAGTTTGCATGTAAAACACACATGAGTTAGTGAGAGACATGGTTCTTTTTACTTCAGACAATGTTGAAGTGTTACTGTCTGTTTACAGCAAGTGTTAAAAATGACAGCTTTCATCTTGGATATACAGTTTGGCCCATTTTAGTGTATACAGAAACAGGCAGGTGTCTGATCATTTTGGTAGTACATCTGACAGCATGTGTGTATGTGTGTGTGTGTGTGTGTGTGTGTGTGTGTGTGTGTGTGTGGCAAGACATGTTTCCTAGGAGTACTTGGGATTCATTTTTCCAAAACTTTAGTGTAAATGTTACCTTTAGCCATTGTATGCATCCACCATGCAGCCTGCTGAAGGTTACCAGCAAGCATAAATTTAAATGTTTGAAGTCCTATATGAATTGTTGTAAATCAAACACATGATGATAAATGACATTTTTGACTCAGTATAATGTAATCTTGAAGTTATGACATAAAGTTGCGAGACAGTGTGTACAAACATCAGTAAAGAAACAACTATTTCATAATTCTAGAAATTAAATTAGTTTTTATAAAACATTTTAGAAGTAAAAATAAATTTGAACCCTCTGAAATTAAGTTTGTTTCATACCTGTGTATTTAAAAGGAGTGATTAACTGCTTTGAGTCAATAGCAGCAACAAAATTATTATTGTGTTTTAATGTAAGGTTACTAAAAGGGATGCATCATCATCTGGTGTCTGAAACAGCACCTGTACCTCTTTGCCATTTGGTGACTGCATTTGCATCTCTGGGAACAAACTGTAGATCTAATTAAACCAGTGCTGTGATTATGAACATTTTTGTTGAATTCAAGTTGCCGGAGTGAAAGTGAGTAGAAACATTGCAGTATTGCTCCATAAGTCATGCTGTGTGCTGTCTGATTCCTATATAATCATAACAGGAGCTGCACAGTCATACTTATTCCCATTGCAGTCTCTTGCTGAGTTACTCTTTCTCATTTGCTAAAATATCTTCTTTTCTATCAAATTTATCAGAGCCAGTATGGTTGCATTTTCTTTGTCTTTTACTGATGTGTGCGTAATATTTTAACCTTCATTTTGTTAGTAGCATGCTGCTGGGAAATTGAGCTGTCATCTTGTGGTTAGAAATTTGCAAGGAGAATTCATGACCTGTTGTGAGATTTGAGGATTTCACAATGGTGTTGATGAACATTCCAGTCTTCTGAGGTATGATGTCAGCATTTCAGAACAGGTTAATGCCTGGGCTACCCCAAAGGTAGAGCTCCCTCGCAACATTTGTAAGACTGGAATCTCGATTATTGTTAACATGGCTGTTATCACATGTTAGATATGATGAGATGTCATGGACTTTGTTGCTTCATCATGAATCTCAGCAAACCTTGAGAGCTGGAAAATCTTATACACAGCACATTGGAAGCAAATTGCTATCTACCATCACCCAAAGAATGATGGATAGTAGAATTTTTTAAGAGCTGTACACAACAAGCTGCCCAAATAGCAAGAATGGCTTCATGTAACATGTACCTGGTTATGTTTAATTAATTTGTATAATTTTTTTTAAATATGAGACTGCATAATTAAATAATGTATACAGTAGTTTCATTCACGTCATTCAGAACAAAATTACTTCAGAAGTTCGGGGTTTTTACAGGGGAGTCCATTTAAAACTATATACCCTGCTAGAAAACATGTATTTTACAAATTAGTAAACAACTGCTGAAGCATGTCAGTCCATATTATGCATCTCCACTCCTTCCTGAAATTTCACAATGCAGACAGCTCGATTCAGCAGGGTAGCATGGCATGTAATACAGCCAGGATGATAAATATATTTAAAGAATTTATGGAGAGAGGACCATTACAAAGGGACTACAGCCAACCGGATCTAAAATACTGTGACTCTTTGGTTACCTTAAAGAACGCATTTATTGTACCACAACCCAAGAAGCATACAGTTGAAAGTGTCTGAAAATGCTACCTAACAGAAGTATGGTGTAAATTTAGACAGGTCTCAAAACATTGTAAAGAGGACGGATGAAAGTATGCAGGACAGTGAAAAATACTTGCAGCATATTTTATGTTCAGTGGAATACTGTGTGAAGTATACTTTCTAATTGGGTTTGGGTTTAAATGGATTATATTCTGTTTCTCTATCTTGATCCAGAATATATAAAAAAAGGGTGCATCATAAACACCTGACGGTTTTTTAAGTGAAATAACTTTTTAAGGCAAAGTGTAAAAATGTTATTAACACTGTTGGGGTGCATTCCATATCCATCAGAATTCATCTTAGTCATTATTGTTGGAATATGACACTTTGTATGTGACCACCATGTCATTCAATACACTCCTGCAGTCGCAATGGAAAGGCTGTCATAACATGTTGTAGCATTTCCTTGGGGTTCCCTTGAATACACTCCAGAATTCGCTGTTTTAAGTCAGCACTACTGGCAGGATGTGTTTCGTATACCTTGCTTTTAATGTAGCCGCAGAGAAAGTAGTCCGGTACTGCATGGTCAGGCGAGTGGGTGGGCCAGGTGATGTCCCCAGAATGAGAAATGAGTCTGCCTGGAAACAGTCCTGAGGACTTGCAGGGAAATTTCTGCTGTATGAGCATTTGCTCCATCATGTTGGAACCACAGCAAATCTTGCTGACAAGGATGTAACTCACTGCGCAAAAATGTTTCCAGAATGACTGTGAACTGCTCTGCATTCACTGTTCACATTCTCAAAGAAATAAGGACCATGAGAATAAACTTCACACTACATTGTCACTTTTGCAGTGTGCGGAGGATGTTGGTGAAGTTACCTGGGTTGTTTGGAGCCCATTAGCAACAATTCTGTTTATTCACATAACCAGACACACTGAAGTGAGCCTCAACTGACATTGGTAATGTGTTCACTATGTTGCTATTGTTTTTCACCACATCCAAGAATTCATTGCAAAACTGTAGTCGGCTCACCTTGTCCAGTTAACTAAGTACAGCGACTTGGATTTTGTATGGATGGTAATGCAAATCCTTGTGGAGAATTTGGTGACCAGTTCTTCTTCTTTCACTGGTGTTACAACCCACTGTGGGTTTTAGCCTTCTCAGTGATTCCCTTCATTCCATCCTGTCTTTCATAACTTTCTCCACCCTCTTATTCCCAACCTCTGTAGATCATCTTCAACATCCTCAATCCATCTTTTCCTTGGCCTTCCTCTGATTTTCCTGCCTATTGTTTTCCACTCTAATACTCCTTTAGGTGTTCTCTTTTCATCCATCTGTATCATGTGACATAACCAAGCTATTCTTCTGCTTTTTATAAATTTCACTATGTATGCATTTTCTATTAGTTCATTCAGTTCACAGTTCATTTTTATTCTCCAGGATCCATCTTCATTTTGCACTGGACCAAAGATTTTCCTTAATATTCTACAATCAAATATTCTAAGGTATTGCTCATCTTGAGTTGTTAATGTCCAGGGTTCACATCCATAAGTCACTACTGGTCTTATTAAGCTCTTATATATTTTTAACTTCGAGCTGCTATTTAATGCTCTTGATTTCATTAATTTCTCATATGCATAGTAACAACGATTTCCGCTGAGGATCCTGGTTTGGATTTCACTATTGGTGGAGTTGGTTTGGTTCAATTGTGAACCTAGGTAGGAGAATTCTTTCACGTGCTCAAATTTATGTTTTCCACATTGCAAGTGGTCACCATTAACTACTATTCTCGTTACTTCCATATACTTGGTCTTATTATCATTAATTAGAAGACCCCCTTTTTTTGCTTCACTTTCTATATTAACTAGGGTATCTTTCAGTGCATTTTTATTTCTGCTCACTATTGCCACATCGTCAGCATATGCAAAAATTTGTGTACTTTTTGTTACTATATATCCAGTGATATTCATCTTCTGAAAACTTGCTTCAAAGACTAGATCGAATAATACAGAGGACAGTGCATCTCCTCATCTCACACCATTGGTAATGGGAAAAGCAGGTGTATAGAGGTTATCACCTCTTATGGTTTTCTTGGATCCAGCCATGGTCACATGAGTTGGACCAACTTCTTTGGTATACCCAATGTCATAAGGTCATTTAGCTTTCTGCCTCTATTGACACTGTCAAAGGCTTGTTTAAAGTCTATATATAGATTATGCCTTTTCTTGTGTTTGTCTTATAGCAGAGATGTAGTCAATGGTTGAACAGTTTGCGCGAAATCGGCACTGGTATTCCCCTAGTATTTCTTCTGCATATTCTGCTAATCTATTATATAGGATACCTGATAGCACTTTGTAGGTAACGTTGAGTAGTATTATGGCTCTATAGTTGGAGCACTCTAATTTGTCCCCTTTCTTACGTATGGGTTGTATGATTCCTATAGACCATTTTTCTTGTATTTTATGCTGTGTCCAAATTGAGTAAGATGGTGGATTCTTCTCCATAGGATTTCTCCTCCTTTTTCTAAAAATTCTGCTAATATTTGGTCTGTTCCTGGGGCCTTGTGGTTTTTAAGGCATTTAATTATGTCAGTTCCTCATGATTAGGCTATATGTCCTCATTTTCTGCTGTAAAGAATATTGTGCTGTCTGTATCATCTGGATTGCCTGTTAATACACTTTCAAAGTATTCTTTCCATCTTCTCTGGATATCCTCTTTTTCTGTCAATATTTTACCATCAGT
>JGI20166J26741_11614696_pt1 | contig 11550 bp, 6 predicted proteins | sample TergutCu122P5_FD_26741 | JGI IMG/M metagenome (IMG submission 26741) | reverse complement strand
CCCCCCCCAGCTAATCCACTGCTGTGAAGAGAGTTGAAAAATTCTGTTTTTTTTATAAACCGGCAACATTAATGAGGTAATATAGCGGGAACAGGAAATAAGGAAAGGGAATGGAAGGGAAGAAAACGAAACCAAGAACTTTTTCTTTCCTTCCTTCTGTCTTCCAAGATCCTTTACATCATCGTTATTTACGGCTGCGTAACACATTCGGCTCCCTTTGCTAAGCCACAGATCCATGCAAAATAGAGATCTATGACTGATCTGTCACAAAAAAGACAAATCGACTGCCCACAGTATTCATGATCACATTTTTGGTGCCAGTCCAGCTGCCCACGCACGTGTTAAAGGTACGATTGCACCATGCGCTGGGGAAACAAACATGACGCTTAGATAATTTCGTGCGAAGATGCTGCTCAGAGCGTTTGATTTCTCTTCGCTTGGAGCTCCGTTCGCGTTAAGCAGCACTTTTAGAAGGTTCCTAGTTCCGACCTCGGGACCGACGCTCTCACTCCGCACATCGAGTGCTGCTATTTGCCTTCAAAGGCACAGAGCTCGAACAGCGACATGGTAAAGGCTGTCTTGCAGCGCATTTTTCGTAGCTTGTCTATTATACGGATAAATTAATGTAAAAAATGTAATAATTTTTTTAAATTTGAAAGAAATATACCACTTGAAATATTTAGACGCACATGATAGAGAAATATTACAAGGAACGGAACTTAAAAAATAGAGTGGTGGAATGTGGAGTGAATCTGTTTCGCCCAGAATAGTAAATTACACTCGGACTCTCGGAAAAATATTAACTAACCTTTCTGTTCCGTAAGATACGGGAAACTCTCTTGTCTGTCTGAGCATCCAACAGCTTCTCATGACGAACTTGCTTCTAGGGAGGTAACAAAATACGGTGTATTTAAAAACGACGCAGTTGATGTATTAGGTCAAACACACAATGAGACCAAATGTATTATTGTTATTATTATTATTATTATTATTATTATTAAAAATAAAGTTGTTCCTGTGCGCGCCATGAAGGCGTATGGCGTAGGAGAGCTATAGCTGCACTCATTCTTGACCTCGACACTACATTAAAGTGTGAGAACAGCTTCATACAATCAAATCGTTAAATTTCCTTTGAAGGCAACTTCGTTATTTTATTTAGAAAAATAGCGACATGGTTCGTCTAGGAGACCATCATTACGCCATCATTACAAAAATTCTAAAAATAAGGTGCAATGCATTACAAATTAAGCTCGTGATATGGAAGCCCATATGACCTACAAAGTTGATATAGGTAGGTAGGTTTCACCCTTTCATAGGCCACGAAGGCCCTTAGGGAGAGTAGAGATATACCGCTACTCTATTTTTGACCTCGGCGCTATAAGGGGGTGAGGGGTCAGCGACAAAGTTGATATAAACTATATAAAATCATTGGGTTTGGAACACCCTGGCCTGTAATTATGTCTAAGTTGTGTACAAGAGTATAGGATTAATAAAATGTTGGAATAAGATTGTTGTGTGTTTAAAATTTGTTATTGTTTGAGAACTTGTTATTGAGACAAAAGTGTTGGCCACGCGGTGTAAAACGTGTTGAAGATATTATAATGTACATGCTGAATTTTCAGATGGCAGTAAATGTCTCGATACAATAGTATTGAAGTCTATTCCATGGATGTTATTTATATTCAGGTAACTGTCTTTTAGCTACTGCCGTATTCCGTATAAACTGGTGTGTTCTGAAGTGGAAAATCACATTAGTTTATACGACGTTTCGGAGGATCGCCGTGATAGGTTCCTGCGTATTGTGAGACAACTTGTGACTGACAGCTTCATGCCCCAGCTTCTTGGTCTCGGATGAATCAACCCCAGTACCCATCGAACAGGAGGTTGGGTGGGTCCCAGATGTGGTCTGGATATACTGGGAAAAAAGAGAATCCTCTTACCCTGGCGGAAATCGGGCCGCGTATCGTCTATCACGTAACTCAGCCCCTTTATAGGTTCTAGGTTTTATGTTCGTGATTGCAAGACGTTGTTCGCCTGTTTCCATTCAGGTCAGTCTGTGACGTCACACAGTCACTTATTCTTGGTTCCTAAGCGGTTGGCAATATGACGTTAAAAAATGCTGAAAATTATTGTTCGATAATATCGCCATACTCTGTTTACTGTAGGGTACATGCCTGCCCTTCCCGCTTCTTCACAGTTCAACTTTATGAAGACTACTTATGTAAGGACGTCTGGCAAAGAACTGCGATCTGTTCACGCAAATCTTTTCAATGGGTTCCTTCACACACGACTTTCTGTCTCCATGGAGCAAGTCCTCAGCTAGGCAAGAAATTCCTCGCATTTTAGGGAACTCGCAGGTCCATTACCGCATTCACAGGCGCTCGCCAACAGGCCTTATCCTGAACCAGATCAATCCAGTACATGTCTTCCCACTACTTTCTTGAAGATCCATTTTAATATTATCCCCACCTAGGCCTAGGTCTTCCAACTAGTCTCTTTCCCTCAGGTCTCCCCACAAAAACCCTATATTAACCTCTTCTATCTCTCACATACGCGCCAAAAGCCCCGCCCATGTCATCCGTCTTGATTTTATCACCCGAATAATAGTTGGTGAGGAGTACAGAGCTGTCGTACCACATGATCAGTCCATGTCCAAGACCGTCGCGAAATTCTTCGTAACATCGTAAGTTTGCACACTGAGGACCCCAAACTGAAGAACCACGCCTTTTCGGGTGTACGCGACTGCTTACTCAATATATTTGGATTGATCTGTCTCAAGATAGGAAAAGATTTCCGTCTGTTTGAATGCAGTAATGAAACTCCGGGTTCCATAAAATGCGGGGAATTTCTTGTCTAGCAGAGAACCTGTTAGCTTCCCAAGAATGATTCTGCCTCATGGAGTTCGTTAGTTAATTAGTTGATTGAGGTTGCAAGTTTGCTTAATTAATCACTAAACCTAGAAATCATATGAATCACCGGAGGTACAGCTCCACACATTCTTGACCTCAGTACTAGATGGAAGTGAGTGTTCAACTTCACGCACCCATCGCTATATCTACAATTCAAGAAGCTTCGGTACCGTTTTATGGACTATTTGGCTAGGCTACAGATATCACGACAGGTGGGTTAGATTCCCAGCAAGGCCAAAAACTTTTCTGTTCGCAATCGCATCCATAAATCTCTGAGACCCGTGCTACGTGGGCCCATTTCGTGAAGGTGAAGCGCCCGAGCCTTGAAGCTGAGTACTCGACTTAAGCCTAAGAAAGGATAGCATTGTAATTCAACTCTCCCGTATTCCAACGGTTCCTAGAGTTCCAATAATAATGAGCACAGGGACAACAAAACATTTAAAATTTATAAACTTCAGTTTCAGTTCCATGTTAGGTTTCGCTTTTATTAGAGATTTGCCAATCAAAGCTAATCTCAGCCAGCAAATTCTTAGTACTAGATTTTGTATGAATCCATTAACTGTTCCACGGATTAAAACGGAAGAACAGAACCCCTCTAAATTTATGCGTATATTTAGTAGGTTAAGTGGAAAGACAGACATAATCATACAGCTGTGAATCAGCTCATTCGGTTTATTCTGCAGCGATTCGTATCAAATATTTCTTGCAACGCTCATATTTGCTCAATTAGCCAAGCATTTCCACACATGTTAAAGGTAAAGGTAAGGTTCACATTTATAACCTGCCATGAAGACATAGTGGAGGAATGGAAGAATAGCTCTACTGTCTTATAACCTCGGAGGTAGAAGGGGTGGGTGGTAAACGCCACGTCCCGGCCGCTTTACCCACTGGACCGAGAACCTCTACGGTCCCAGAATGGTTCTGGACTGTGCAGAAAATCTCACCCGCACCGGGATCGTCCCTGGACCGTCCAGTATTGAGTTGCTATACGGACTACGCTATCCCGGTCCCTTTCCTCACATATTATGTAAGCAAAGGTGTCTTAACTTAAGAGCTCAGCACCAGGGCCTATCTGAGCCAACAGAAACCAGTGTTATTCTTCCCAACCTATTTACTTAATATCCACCTTAATATTGTCCATAAATAATGCTTGCATGTTCTATGTGGTCTCTACGATATATTTCAAGTTCAAATTTTCTGTCCATTTCCTTGTTGGCATGGTTTCAAAAAATTTATCCAGGTGCGAGAGCCCCCGTGTAATATTTTGTATCAAGGTGCCTATTCACTGCGAAGTGTTGTCAGCAACCTAAATAAACCTCCTACACCGGCTGTCCACTACTGCTTCTTCAGTAATATAATCGCAGCTACCCTCCGTACGCACTGGCTGTCATACGGATCTACGTATTTAACGAGGAATAAATAAGCAACGTTAATAAAACTGCAACATCTGTGTTTTACAAACTCAAGGTGCTCTATTTGATTCTCTGTAAAAATATCGACTATTCCGTCGAGGTTATCGTGATTTTTCTCAGTGCCTCCAGGCAAACTCCTGGAGACCTGAACTGAAATCAGGCCACAATCACTTTCTTTCCTATATTTTTTAATTAAGCGTTTATTAATCTTTCGATTTTTCGACTCCACAGAGATTGCGTTACTGCTATCGTCATTATATCGACCATAAATAAACAGCATCGTATAGTTATGCACATCACTAGTTACTCTCTCATCGGATAATACATTCTATAGGCAGATACATCTGCAAAATACAAAGCAGCAGGGGCTAACCTTTTGTTTGTCGACAAATCACACCAAGTGACACAACTTAATCAGATAAACAGTGCGCAACAAATCGTGCACCAATTACTGACCAAACCGGAAAAATAGAAGAGTCCTTCGCGCTCCTACACCACCCCAAGGCGCCCTGCTAATCGAAAAAAAAAACGCGATGGCGTAAATAATTGTAGGCTGTGGCGCTGCCAAACGGCGGACCGGGCAACAGAATTGACCGCGTTGCTATGGCTACGAGAGGCTGAATGACGTCAGCATACCTACAGCATGTTTGCTTGGAGGTATGCGCTGCAAAACAAGGCCGTATTGAAGGGTTGCTAAGCTAAAAAATTACTCAGCATCTTTCTATGAATTCATATGAATTTATTTTGTGTTGCTTCCACAACGTTAATAATTTAAACTGCACGTTTTCGGTTCTGCTAAAAGAAACACACGTATTTGCTTAAAATAAACGTAAAACTATCTCTCTACCTAAAAAATCATCACGCTACGAAGGCACAAGCGGGAGTGAAAGTATAGCTCCACTGATTACAAACTAGGCTGTAGATGGAAGTGAGTGTTTGGCTTCACTTTGGGCCGCTTTTCTGGTGGGGAAAGGACTCTCCGCTAACCATCGCATAAGAAGTTGTCTGGGCCTCAAAGTCAATCTGGAAACACGATTTCCTGCCAGTTCAGTCTGTAACCTAGTAATATTGTCACGGCTCGATATTTCTTTTCTGTGACAGAGCTGCGTATATGTATTTCTTGATTCTGTTACGCACCTGAATATTATAGGCACAAAATAGCCTGATTAGACTACCGAAACTATTTGGCTACAGACTTCTCCCCAGTTCTTGGCGTTAGAAACAAGGTAGGGTGTAAAATTGTGAGCTGTCAGCAACACAGCGTGTTGTAAGCTATGAAATTCTGGACTGAAACGGACCTTATAATTTGCATTAGGACACATATATTAGTTGAATGGAAAACAACAAGATATAAATATTTTAAAGCAAGGCTAATACCCGCAGAGTGTCTAGGACTTCAAGCTTGGAATACAAAAGGTGACGCATTTGCAAAATTATAGTCACTGCAATATGAGGTAAACGTAAAAGTTGTCCATATGCCGACTTCACCAACATCATAATTGTGATTTTGAAGAAATGAACATTCCACAGATGTATGTAATTTCTGTCACCTCTCGTCACACAGCTGTTACGTATGAGTCTTATACGGTCAGCATTTGCCCGAAAATAACTAGATCAATATTTGTCGAAGGAACAAGTGTTTCGAAAAATTCTGTATATAAAAACGAAGCACTTTCAGTACACTTTGTTTTGTACGTGTTAAGATTCTGGACTTGATAAAAAGAGCGACCGGCCGCACCAGAATTTTTCCGCTATGGTTACATTTCCTAACTTACTTTCATCACTAAACTATATTATTGTGAACACGCTCCTTTATGTCTCTCCACTCTGTAGAATTCTGACGATGATACATTGCATGTAGACTAATTAGACTTAGAAATATGTCCATCGTCTACCATTCCAAATACAGAAACAAGATAGAAAATGTACGTAAAACGTAACAGTGTAGCGCGTTCTCGTTAAAATTGTTTCCTTTATATTGTTGTTGACCTACACGTAGCTGTTAACAATATGAACGTGTTCAGTGTTGCCATGTAAATAGATCAATAGGTGCCTTTGCACCATTACCAAACTACGAAATAATACGTACGGATGTTAACAATATAAAAGTACTAACGTACTTCTTCGTGCAAACTGTCTGATAATTTATCCGATTCCTAAATAATTTGGAATATATCGACAGGTTTTCTCGGAAGTCCCGAATATCAACGTGACGCAAATGCTTGTAGTGTAAGTCGTGATGATAAACGCGGAGAGACGAATGGACATGAAGAAGCTAATTTTATGTTATTCATATAGCTCATATTCTTATAATTGGTACATTAACCAACAAATGCACTTAATACAATACTATTTATGACAAATATTAGTCTCCTAGATGTTTCGGCAATGGGGTTCCCTCCTTCATAAATAGCTGTGGATTTGTCCCTGGAACGGCTGTCACATTCTTATAGAATCACAAGAATAGTTTTATGCTTATCAGTTTTATGTATTTTAAACTTTTAATACTTTACCCATTCCAGTGGGGGCAATGCAATATCAAGAGTAGCGTGCTAGGCTTGTATTCCTTTGACCTGAAAGACTCCATGCGAAATGTATAGGAGACGAAAATAAGTTGTCATAAATTGTACTCGTATTTTATTGAATGCATTTTTGTTTGATGTATTCAAAATAAAGAAGCTAATATGCGCTTTTCGCGACTTGAGATAATTCCCGCAATTTATGTTGTTATAAATTTCTATTATTTCCTATTGTCAAAACCTGACATTAGGTACATACTTGTGGTAGTTCATTTGGTATTAGATGCACAAATTTCGACAACATATCGGTCGAAGTGGCTCAACTGTGTAGCACTAGCTACAGCTGAGCAACTTTACAATCTTGTAGTTTTCCGAGGAGATTATATTCGTGTTGTATTTTCAAATTATTCGTAAACACTTCAATCTTCATCTGAATATGGCACATCATGGCGAAATATGTAGCTAGTTTTTGGTATGAAGTAACATTCGTGTAATATTTTACGTTCATGTGACCGTGCATCGTAACAACGTAACAATACCATACAGGCAAAAAAATATGACATATAGCATTGCTGAGTGTACAATGAATGAACTCCTGGTGATGGATAGAGGCACTCTCCGAAACATGCAGATTTTCATGTCAAAAATGAATTTGCGAAATTAGTGCGTCTAGTTGGTTTTATTGTAAAGAAATTCGTGTAATAGTTGTACTTGACTACAATATTCGGTGCTGCTACCTTGTACTTTTTTATATTTCGTACAGTTGTTAATGGACGGAGTTACAACGCTAAGTAAACCTAAAGTTTATGTTGTCGTTACGCAATAAATGGAAAGATACTTTTTAGCCTTACCTATTTGCGCTTTTGTTCGAAAATGTTTTTGCTGTGTTTGAACAGGAGTATAAAAGAGTATCATTAATGAGCTGGAAAACTAAAAGCAAATATGCAAAAAATGAGAGAGAATGTTGGTATAAAAATGCCATATTATTTTAAACACAACAGCTTAATTTAAACATACCAGTATTACAGAACGTAATAGACATGTTGTACATTACAAGTATTAGCTTTTTAGTTTAGTGTTACTGAATTATGAATTCTGCTTGTCATTTACAGGTCCCTTAAGCGAGTTTGAAATCAATATTTTATATATATATATATGTCTCAGTTTAAAATACGTCCATATTAACTGTGTTACCTAACGCTACGTCTTTTGACGTGATTGTGACATTTTCAGGCGTTTTGGCAAGTTACTGACGTTGAATGTCTATTAAGTTAATTATAAACATGATTTTACTGAATTAAAAATTAAAATTAAGTTGTGTACGTCAAAGTGATTAACTTTGAAAGTTGCTTAATATCTCACAAAAGGAGTGTATAAAAGTTATTTTTACTTTAAAGCTTTGAAGTATTTAAAATGTTAGGGGTTTATATGCAACAGTGGATTCGTTGCCTGCTAAACAATTCCAATGTCAATTATAGACAAACTGTATGAAGTGATTATCTGATACGTCATACGAGTCACCCACAAATCCTACGTTTCGCAGCTGGTCACCGCTTGGAATGTGAACACTTTCATACTCTCGTAATATATTGTTGTTATTATTATTTTTATTATCATCATTCTTATTATTTTGCTGTCCAAAAATCGAGATATACAGAACTGTAATTTTGCCTGTTGTTTTGTGTGAGTGTGAGACTTGGCCTTAAAAATGGGGGGAGGATTGTGGACTGAAGCTGTTCGATAATAGGGTTCTGAGGAAAATATTTTGGCCTTAGAGGTATTAGGTGACAGGAGAGTGGCGAAGACTACATAAAGATGAGCTTTATCATCTGTATTCCTCACCAAATATTTTTAAGTGATAACATTTGGACGAATTTCATAGGGGAACATGTGGCACTTATGGGGTACAGGAGAGGTGCATGTAGAATTTTGGTAGACAGATTCGATGGAAATTAATCACAAGGAAGTCCTACGCGTAGATGGGAGGGTAATATTAAAATGGATCTCCAGGAAGTGGGATGAGGAAGTCATGGACTAGATTGATCTGGCTCTGGATAGGAGCAGATGGCGGTCACTTGTAAACGCGGTAATGAACCTTCGAGTTCCATAAATTGCGGGGAATTTCTAGACTAGCTTGAGACTTTTTAGCTTCTTAAGAAGGATTCTTCTTCATGGAATTATTATTATTATTATTGTCATTATTATTAACGTTATATTTTTAATCTACTCACCTAACCGAACAAGGAACGAGGCCGTTGCAAACTTTCGTCTAATTTCTGCATATGATTGCCTTGCGAAACATCAGCATCTATTTTCCCGTCCTTATTGCACACTCTGTGATCAACGAGAAGAAACTGACCAGCACCATTTATTGAGATACTCTACATTATCTTCCAACACTTGAAAGCCAAAGATACTCTAATTAGACCGCGGGGTTAACGACGCTGTCAGCCTACCTGCCATTCGAAAAAAATATTGTTTACGTTCGTAACATCAGTTAACTAATGTTTTTGCATATCTTAAATATGTAATTATTAATGCTTCTTTTGTTTCGTGATAAATATCAGGATGTATTTTACAATTATGTCTCTAGTATTTACTTTTTTGAGCACTTGTATGGATGCGTGGGTGTAGCAGTGTTGCGAGGCTGCGTTATACTGGTACTGCTGGCTGGTATTTTGCTGTACGTTTCCCGTTATAGAGCTTCTGCCTGTATCTGTTGTATTCGTGTAACATATCGAATAACGGATAGTGATTTTCTACATTGTTCTCAAAAATATATTTACTCGTTTGTTGTACTGTATACATGGATTACATGCGTCGTATTCATATGTACACCCTTCGATGCTATCTGCATTATATCTGCGTTAATAAGAGCATATTTGCGACCACAGTTCGTTCTACATAACATGTAATTTAATTCTTCGTCGATGTTTTGGTAGCCTTGTGTATGTTATAAAAACTTTACGAAAGACCTGCCATCTTCTCCTGTATATCGAAGTGAGCTTCTCAGTCTACGCGCAGACAACCCACTTTTCCCATATCAGTTTGCTGTATTTATTTTCCCTTCTGTGTGTCTTCGGCTAGCTTTACCAGTTCTGAACGTTTTCCCTACATACGTGTTTTTGAAGATATTTATTACAAATCTTCGGATTTCTGCGAACAACACTCTGTCTTTGAATAACTTTTAATTATGAAGCAGGTTCTCATATAGTATGTGGCTAATTGTGTGTTTTCCTTCCTTAACATTTCTTGGTTGGTAGGGTAAACTTTCTGCGAATATAATTTAGTAGGGTGCAATAAGGTTTACTGGATTGCAGTCCGGTTACTCGCTGGCTTATGGAATACACTGCATTGTCAATGATTACTTGTTATGTGTTTTGTAATGTCCAGAATATTTAGTTCTTAAATTCCTTTTCTAAGGTAGTGTCGAGATTTGAAAGAAAGTCTTAGAAGTATGTGGTCTTCTTAGGCTATCTACAGTGACGTTTTCTTCGTTTTGTACGATTAAAATTTTTCCACTTTCCGGAAACATGCTACAGTTTTGTATTGTGACAATACAAGTCACATTCCATTATGTTGCGAACACGTAAGAAGATTTATGCTTAAATTGCACACGTTGATGTTTCCATTGCTAATCATTTGTTTGTCTACGATATCGTATGGAATTTAGGTTCAGGCATTGTTTTATTTAACAACATCATTTGCGAGATTTCAGGCTTCCGCGCTCGGTGTAGTTGTCTTTGCTATTTTGGGATGTTACGCAGCGTTTGATAGTAGTTTTTAACCGACGTTTCGGGACAGCGCATCGGATCCATTTCAATGGGCAAGCAGTGAAAAAAGAATTCCGGGCGAGACTGGATGTATACTCTGCAAAGCGGTGGTCCGTGTATCGCAGGAGGAAGAATAGGAAAAAAAGCAGTCTGACTTTCTTAACTCAGAATCTTTTACATTTCCGGATGTGACGTAGAGCAGCCTCCAAAGGATGTCCGACATTCTCTTTCAACTCCTCGACCCTTGAAGACAAGACCGAGACGCTGCGCCGAAATGTCAATAAACAGATAAACAATATCACCATATGCTGCATACCATTCCAGAAGAGCGAACATCTAGATTTAATTCTTCATTGTTCACGTCCATTTGATTCAAATAGTCTGAATTGATTATTTTGAGAGTATGTAATTTTTTGGTGAGATTTTGTATGGACTACATATTGAAAATAGCGAACGACCCCGTTCCAGTGCGGTCACTGATACTGATTTCTCGTAGGCCCTTCATACATGTACTGGATTCCGTACGTTACATGCATGCGGTAAGTGTATCTTCCGTTATAGAGGGTAGCTTCGCAGTTATCACTTTTGCCGCGTGTAAATAATCGATCTCATATTTACTTGTTATTTGTGAACGTACTTTTCAACAATGTGTGCAACTTGAGACATTATAATAATATTAATGGTACCGATAATTAAATGCTAATAATGTGGGAAAACTGGAGAATGTGGAATGGTTTAAATATTTGGGTAGCATGTTAACAAATGATGGAAGATGTACACGTGAAATTAAATCCAGGATTGCCATGGCAAAAGCTGCATTCAGCAAGAAGAGGACTCTTTTTACCAGCAAATTAGACTTAAATTTGAGGAAGAAACTAATAAAATGCTACATTTGGAGCATGGCTTTGTATGGTGCTGAAACTTGGACACTTCGGGC
>JGI20166J26741_11614585_pt1 | contig 11550 bp, 9 predicted proteins | sample TergutCu122P5_FD_26741 | JGI IMG/M metagenome (IMG submission 26741) | reverse complement strand
GGGGATACAGAAGCTGGTTCCAAGACTTAATAAATGTTTGGACAATGCCAGCGACTATGTTGAAAAATAAAGTTATGTACAGGCAATTCATTCACAGTGTTGCTTTTGTAAATTAAAAATGCTGTACATGTTTAAGACCTCTGTATCTTTACTTTCCGGACATGTCTCATATTATTGTTGTTGTTGTTATTGTATATTGTTAAATTTCCTCAAAGAACATACTATTTATGTCTACACTGATACCACCTACGTTATATTAATCACACATACATAATCTCAGTTCCTTACCCCCCATGAAACATTTGGTAAGTGCTAACTCACAAACGATACGTTTACACAATTTGTATGTATATTCACAGCCTATCTACATACCAAGTTCCAAAACCCCAGCCATATACAAAAAATGTTAAATATTATAATTGCACATTTTCAATTCCTTATTTACACATCACGTACATCACATAAAGAAAATTCAGGAACTGCATAGGTATGTGATGTAACACGACAAATACATCACTGATTATTACGTCACACCACAACAAATCTCATCCATCTGGCACTCTATTATGTAATTACAGTCAAGTATAAAAGAATATTTATTCAATAAGACTGTGCTTGTCATTTCACCAGCATGCAAAGAGCACCACATTATATTTAGATCATCAACTGTATTTCATACAATCACCTTGTAAATAGCAAGAAATCATCATTAAGGTAAGTAGGTCTACATACAAAATTTTATTTTTGTCCAGTGTTAACCAAATCTGATTCTAGTTGACAGGATTTAGTAGATGCCCCCAGTACCTCATTCTACAAATGCCCATCTGGTAAGAGCCAAATTGTTTCCTGCAGACTGGCAGATGGACAAAAGAGATGATGCCAGGAATCACTATTTGCAGCTGTGGTAACAGACACTGGCTTTTAGGCATTGGCTGAGGCCTACATGACTTCCAGCCCGTGCAGGTGGCCACAGCTTCATCTTGGCTTGCTGCAGCTCACCTGACACAACCCTCTACTTTAGCTGAGATAACCACTCTCATTTCCAACAGACATGAATTGCATGTGCTCATAAAAATTCAACTCAGCTCCTCCCTGGTTGCTGTAATAATGTAAACATGAATCAGCAGCAATTTTACGACATGGAGAGTGAATTTACAAGGCTATCCACAGGCAACATGTTGTTCTGCAGCCCAATCAAAAACAATTCGTGACTGCAATGCCTCAAGAAGTATCACATCGTGATACAGGCTTACAGAACATCAGCAGTCTATTAGAACTCCCCATTCACCTTTAACAACTTCCAACACAGAGAAATACTCACAGTTCTTTGTGCTCTGGCATTATTATTTGATTGCGTCTCAATTACTTCTTCCTCACTGTCAGTTATTATATGAAATGGATCTTCTGATGACTGAAGAAAACTGCAAAGATAAAGAGTTATATAAGTTCCTGTATGTGTAATTTAAGAGCCAAGAATTAACAATTTGAGAATTGTGTTCTTCTGGGTTACCACCACTTGCTGTGTAGTATCCCAAAACGCAGTGCTCATCTACTTTGTGATGAAAGCCTGAAATCACACACAGATTAACTATTTACATGTCACAGTGTTCTACCCCAAGGACTTAACTATCTTTCTTGTAACATGTCAACCATTCATCACTGCTAACACCAAAGCCCACCACAGGCATTATATAGGAACATCAAATAAATATGAACCATTTCAAAAGATATAATGGTATATACACTGAAACTACAGCATAATAGGCTGAAACCGCAGGTGTTACATCATCACTAAAATCAAACACAAAACACTCATCAAAACCAACAGCAAAAAGCAACTGAGAACTTATTAAGAAGACAGTATGGATTACCATTAGAAGATGCTAAACTGAGCTCTATACATGGTAGTGTATATACACATCAGTAACAACAATGTACAATACCACAGCATGTTTAAGAGTTTAACAACAATAATTCCAAGCAGTCACGAGACTGTCAGATGTAATTTTAATTACGTCTATGAACACACAATTCAAAATATATTCAAACTGGCAAGAAAAAATAATCTCACCCTTAAGCTGCTGAAAAAATTATTTCAATTCTTAAACTGTTTCAGTTCTTCTAATTATGCTGTACAAACTGCAAAGAGTTACACTGCTGACTAAGTGATGCAAGAACAATTTTCAGGTGTGAGTTTGGGTTAGTGGAAGGAAATGGTTAGGGATTGTTTTATGCTACCAACCAATTTAAATCGCCAATAAGAAGATCCTTAAATACACACTCCTTTTTTTCTGTTGAGGAATTTCCAATGTTCAAACATGACTCATAATTAAACTATTATTATTACTGTTATTGTTGTTGTTCTCCTCCTCCTCCTCCTCAAGTGCTATGGTCTGATGCTGGTCTTGGGTTCCAATAAAATCTTCCTCTATACCCAACACTCTCTGATCACTGCTAGCCTGCTTTTCATCCCATCATATTTAAATCCTCTCCAATCTCATCCCTCCATCTTTTATGTGGTCTTCCTCTTTTCCTTGTTTCTTCCATTGTAGCTGTTGCAATGTGTTTTGGCATTCATTGTTCTGTATTCTTTCAACATGACCATACATCTTAGTCGGAGGGCTTTTGTAAATTTCACAATATCTGCCCCTTGTATTATGCCCTTCATCTCCTTGTTTGTTCTTATTCTCCAGCATCCTCCTTATAAATATGCACATATTTTCCTTACAATCTTCCATTCAAATAATCTGAGCAAGTTGGCTTCTTCTGTGGTCATTGTGCAGGCTTCTGTCCTGCAGGTCAGTATGAGTCATAGTAGAGTTTGATATAGTTTTAATTTGGTGTTTTGCCACAGGGGTTTGGATCAGAAGCATAATCAAATTATTTGCTGTATGTAAAATATTTTGCATAACATATGAATACCAGATGCAAAAATCACATGCATGCACACATGCACAAACACACATGCCTGTACATGCACATGACTTGTGTATTTCCTCTTCCGTCCATCCATGGTGTTACAGCTCCTTCTGGGCCCAGGCCCCCCTCAGAAGACGCCTCCATTCTTCTGTCTTCTGCTTTTCTCCTCCAACCTTGTATTCCTAGGATCTGTGATGTGTCTCTCTGGACATCCTCCCATCTTGTTCTTGGTGTAACTCTCTTTTAGTGTAATACTGAAAAGTAAAGCTTTAAGATTTAGGAGAAAGATTTAAATCCCTGCTCTATGTATTCATGGCCCGAGTTTTTCTGCTGTAGCATGGACATTTAAATTGCTACCAAGCAAAGACCAGAGACTAGCATATGGCATACTAAGCCATCCATCAGTACACTTTAGAGACCAGCACATGGTCTCTTAGGACAAAAATGGTTAATACTGATTGTTTATTCACTAATTATAGATTCTACTTTTCACTCCTCAGTGAACTGAATAATCATCTGTTACGAGTAAAGAGGTCTCCTGCATTCGCCATATAAACAGTGTAAACATGCTTAAAATAATCACATTCATCAGCATCCTACTTGAAATTGCCAGTTGTATGCAATACACTGGCATATCAAACATCAGCATTTATGAATTAAAAATCTAAAGGGAATAACAAAGTAAAGCTCCAGCACTGTTATAGCTTGAACCAGACATATCTGATGGCAGAAGTTACTGCATGATGCAGGAAGTAGGAAAGTGACAGAAGCTAAAAGTGCTCCTAAAAGCACAGTAATACAAGTAACATTCACATCAGGCAACATCACTGAAAGCTAGTAACGTAACACTTGTATCTAAGCAAGAGGTTTGCTGTTTGCAAACATGGAGGGACAAAGCAACCACCTCTGCCACTCAGTCTGTCTCTAGTCTCCATAGTGTTAACATAATTTACACATATTATATGTGGAACCAAAACTGCTCTCAAGTTTCTGTGTTTTCGGGTGGCAAATGCAACACTGCAGTCCTTGTGAACAGTGTTGCCACTTGTACATGGAACAAAGCAAGACTTTCCAGGCATATGTACTGCTGAATTAATGTTAAACACAACATGACAATGAGCAGGCTGATAATGTAGCAACTGTGATGACTGGAAAAACAATATAAGCATAGTATGGGACTGTTCAGTGATAGTGTCCTTCATCACGCCAAACTTACATGGCACATACACTATGGTATGGGTACAATTTACAACCTGTTTATCTGTGCTATACTGTGAGTCAATGCAGAATGTTCTAAAGCTGTAGTTGTAAACTTGTAGTAGGTTTGGTGCTTTGGATTATCTGCCTAAGTTGAAAACCTCTCTCCAATACAAACTGAATACTTACTTCTTTGCTGGACCAGCATGTCCATTCGTTTGAGATGTGCTACTTCTCATTCTTTCACTCAACACTAACTCATCCTTATCTGGTGAAAGTGAAATTGTCATCTTCATCTTTGTCAGATCTATTTTTAGTTCTTTTCTTTTATTCACTTTTGAGTCACTCGTGTCCTTTGGTTTGTCCAGTTTTAGTTGTTGTTCTGACAACTTGGATACAGCTGCAGATGGCAATGAACTGCCACTGATAAAAATATTGTTTGTGTCATGTGGTTGGGTAATGGAGCCAAGATGGCCCACAGTTTTATCTCCAAGAACCTGTATAACATATGAGTAAATTTCATTGCAAAAACACTTTTTTTTTTCATAACAATAAATTTTCCAGTTACTATAAGTATGAAAATGAAGTATTTAAGTTCCATAGGAATAATAACACAATAAAACACCATTCGATTTATGTCTAGCAGCAGACAAGAGCAAGAATAAGAATTCCCAAGCTGATTACTGGAAATGTCCTACTACTGTATACAAGTGAATGCTGATTTACAATGCATCAGTTAATGATTGCTGATAGTAACAGACATGGATTCAGTAAAATGTCCAAAATAAGTGACACGTGCAGCTCACTTCACGATGTTACAGATTTTATCATCATGTAGTAAATAATCTTCAATATGGAAAGCTCAACGTATACATACAAGAACAGCCAAAATCATCCTGTGGTTGTGTAATTAGAAAGGTGTAAAAACTAAACATGTCATTTGTAAAAAAAACATTGGCTCAAGTCCAGTTGAGGCTGGCCACAGTGGGAAAATTTTCTAGACATGAAGCAGGTGTGTAATTCAGAGGACTACGGTAGGTAGAATAGACGGAGGGAGGCTGGACCATTTCAGACAGGTGTGAGGCACATGTTGCAAAATGACCTCACATTATAATGCATACAGATTAAAAACTGTTACAACAGGCACACCCACTGTAACAGACACACAGCCAAGAGCAAACTGAAGTGAGATGCATAGACAGGAGGGAGACTGCACATAAGACACAACCAAAAGCATCCTGACAGATACCCCCAACTGTCACACAGCCACAACCCTAATGCAGTCATGTACACAGGCAGATTGAGATATGGGGTGTGGCCATAATTTTCCATGTCAGACATGAGAAATCAACGTCATCATTACACGCTGGATATACTTTGGTCAGTCTAAACTGGAGCAGACCCAAATGATTATCAGCCAACTGTGGCAACCACGTACTTTAAACTGAAGACTTTCATATTCAAAATACATACTACAAAAACAGAAATTCATGGTGTACACTACTCATATTTAACCTTTGGATTTAATGGGGTTTAACTCCAAGCAGTATCACTAATACAGCAGACAGCTGCAGTCACCGGCCAATTACTACAGACAACACTTACTAGCTTTTTAGGTCCTGCAACATCTTGTTCTTGTTTCTGTGTTGTATCTACATCACTATCAGATAGAAGTCCTGATATATCACTTGAGAAAGGAAATCTATTATCTGCTACAGGTGCAAATCTAAAATACAGTTAAAGAAAAATGGTGTTTATGTTCTGCTAAACAAATGAATATCAACAGACTGTATGTGCTCTGTTCATTGGAAATCCCTATTGATAACAGAAATTTATAAATAAAGGTATGCAGACATCCAAGAAATTGTATACATTATGGAATTTTCACGAGTTGAGGTAATCCCTGCCGTGAAATGAAGATTACCATCTACTGGGATATGTCCATCTTCACAGTAGAAGAATCTTCAACCCTGAAGCAGGATGCTGCAGGTTCCCCAAAATGTCAGGAAATTTCTACCAACTTGATGTCACACCCAAAAGATGATAATTTTCAATAGGGAATATCCACTACTTATAAGAAAAGAATACTGTTATCATAGGACATTGCACTTAATTTACTACCAAAACAAAACTTCAGTAACTAAATATTATATGCTGTGTAAGCTAAGCAGGGTTTCTAAGATGGCACACCAAAAACACCCACAGGATGTAGTGGACTTTGTTCTACTGAACTGTTTTATTTTAAAACATGTATGACCTGAATATTGAAAAAAGTACAAGCAGTTGAATGCAACAAAAGCTGATTACAGAGATCTGCATAGTCTTCTGTGGAAGTATCATAGGTACTAACATGCCACTGACATATAGCACACACAAAATACACATTCAGATTTGCAAGTTCCTTAAGTTGACAAACACTGTCCAATCTAAATGACACCTGTTACTATACAGAATGTCTCAAAATCTATGTCACAAACATTTCCTGGGTATTCCCCACCCCCACTTAAGCAAAAAAGTTCCTATCAACATGGGTCCAAAAGTGAACAGGTTCCGAGATATCGACTTACGTTTATGTGCTGGTATCCTTTTGAGTATTACATAAGGTGTTCAAAGTGCTGAACATTTGCCGCAACACATCCATTGAGACATCGCATCATGATTCCCTTACGTGTTCCAGCTGACCTGGTTGGTTCCTGATCGCATCAAATGTAGCTACGATATGTTCCCATAACTCGTCAACGTTGGTAAGGGGTGTGAAGTAAACTTCATTTTTAATGTGGCCCCAAAGGTAGAAATCGATAGGATTGAGATCAGTGGAACGAGGGAGCCACGCTAACAGGCCCATTACGTCCGATCCACTTCCCAGGGAAATGGTAATTCAGGTATTGACGTACTATGAGGCTGAAATGTGGTGGAGTCCCATCCTGCATGAACCACATGCCTACTCGTAACTGCAAGGGAACATCATCAAGCACATCAGGCAAGATGTCTTGCGTCAGTTGTTCCAAAAATTCCCGGTATGTAGGCCTGTCAACCGCTCTGGTAAACGGACTGGACCAATCAGCCGATCCCCAACAATACCAGCCCAAACATTTATTGAGAATGTGGTCTGATGTCTTGCCTCTTGAATGGCGTGTGGATTTGCATGTGCCCAGATATGCACGTTATGGAAATGAAAAATTCCATCACGTGTAAACATTGCCTTGTCAGTGAACAATAGCTTCCACAGAAACTGTGGGTGCCAGACGCATTGTTCCAAACACCATCGGCAAAATCTTACATGGCAAGGCAAATCCTCCAGCTTAAGACCCTGTACACATTGCAGATGATATGGATACAGCCGATCTTCATGTAGTATCCTCCAAACAGCACTGCGGTGAACACCCTCCGCTGAAGATATCCTACAGGTACCAGTTCCAGGGTTAGCTGCTACATGGGCAAGAATTTGTTGCTCCTGCTATACAGTTCTGGCAGTCCGAGGCCTTCCTCCTTCTATGACAGGAATGAATGTGCCTCTTTCCCACAGACGTTGCGCTATGTGCGAAAATGTTCAGCTGCATGGAAGTTGACGATTCGAAAATGTTTCTTGATACAGACACCTTGTCTCACGTGCATTGTCGTTGGCACGGCCATAGAAGAAGGGGATGTCTGCCATCTCAGCAAACGTGTAGTCTTTGGCCTCCATCATGAATTAAACACAAGTAACCACTTTAAGTGTTCCGAGTTGAGTACGTCCAGCGACTGCCTTTACGGTGCCACTGTCTGTTCACGTGACACTGAGTTACTGCAGACCCTTCTGTATGCTAAGCATTACTCATAGTAGCATGTTTCTTGTTAATCACAGCATTTCTCGGATTTCTACACAGCAGTGGATATCTCGCAACCTGTTCACTTTTAGACCCATGTTGATATGAACTCTTTTGCTTAATTGGGGGTGGGGAATACCCAGAAAAAGTTTGTGACGTGGATTTTGAGACACACGATATAATGTTGAAGTGGATAAAATCATAACTGAATTCTAAACTCATTTAATGCTTTCTTTTAACACTTCTGACTACCAATTCCGTGACTGAACAGCTATCACCACCACTACCATAAAAGAAAGAGGAATCATTAAATCTAGGAGGAATGACGGCATGGGATTTTGATTCATCACATATATATGCACTCTTAGCAAAGTTAAAAATCTCACCTACTAGAAAATTACAAAAACATCAGAAAATAATTGTACATGCCCTACCCACCTGGGCTTATACGAGTCAAGGGGAGAAAATATACTAAATAAGAAAACCATGTACAAACTCGTCATGATTCATTGTAAATCTTTTGTAACACCATTTTTGTGGCTGGAAAATGAGCAGTCAGTAATGGTCATATACAGCAGCAATATTTACGAGTTACATACACAAAATTTAGCATTAACTTCTTGCACAACTTTTTTTTATTTGTTAATTAATGCTCTTACATGATTTGGCCTTAGGTGTTGGCCATCCTCTGGGAGCTCATACTTTTTTTTTTATGTGTGCAGCCTATGCATCAACTTACATGCAAAATTTCTGCCACGTAAGCTGACACATAAGCTGCACATGTCAAAAAACCTACAAGCTCCCTGAAGATGGCCAACAGCTAGGGCGGAATCAAGTTCGAGAATTAACAAACAGAAAACAGTCTAAACTTATGTAATAAAACCAACAAACACACATGTACAAAACATGTTTTATCACATTTTATTAATTACCAACATGTTTCCATTGCTTCTGTGATCATCATCAGGATAGCATTACAAGAGTACTAAGACAACAATAAACTGCCAAATTTTGTCAGCGAACCAGTCAACCTTATAATGAATGCCTAAAATTCTCAATATGATTACGAAATGTCAGCTTATGCCTGTTAAAATCAGATAAAATTTAATTGTTAAAAACAAATACAACTGCGTACATTCAATTCAATTAATTCAATTCCATCAAATCCAATGCAAGTCTAAGAGACCTACTGGATATAGAATTAGTCGCAATACACCACATCAGACACTATACATAAAAATTCAATCCACAAAGTAACAATTATAATTCGAGCTGGTAATAAAATGTCATTAATATATAGGTTATTTGGTTGATTGGTTTAATTGATATGACTGATTGATCCATTTCCACAATTGCATTGGATACGGATCTCATCATAAAAATATACACATCATTCTATACTGTATATTGTATATGGTAAAAGGCTAGAACATAGCTTCTTACAGAGACAACTCTCGATTGCTCCATGTCAAAAATACTGGACAGTATTATCTACCCAATAGCAATACAATGCAATGCTAGAATATAACAGCATGCATACAATCATCTAAATGTACTATAGTATAGTGTGAAGTACAAATTTAAGATGAATATAAAACTTAAAGCAGTATGACAAACAATTTTACAAAATTGCATAGTACATGCCAAACAATCTGAAATTACCCATACTGAAATGTCTCTAAAACAGTCCTATATCCCAACACTAGGAGGGGTGGTGTGATATCTGTTACAGTACCAGTGGAGTTTAATGGGAACACATTACAGTAGTTTAGTAAAATGAGTAAAATGATGTATAATTGTAGTCCAAAATAAACATTTGATAAAATACGATATAATGCTATGGAATCAGGGTGATTACAAACATAAAAATATTTGGAAATGTATCTAACTATCCTCTCTCTCTTCAAAATGCTTATAATTACCAATTTAGATTATTTAATTTTGGAAATACTCCTCCATCGAATAAAAAGGGTGTAGGTACAAAAACTTTACCAACCGTAATTCAAAATTCTTAGGGTCCTCTGATAACTGTTTGATGTGTGGAGGGAGTTTATTGTAAACCATTCCTCCTGAGTAGTAGATTCCCTGTTGATATCCTGTCAAATTCAATGTAGGTTGATGAAGATTTGTATGTTGTCTAGCGTTTATGTTATGAATCTCTGAATTTACTGTAAATTCGTTTTTGTTTTTTATAATAAACATCATAAGGGAAAGTATGCACTGAGACATCAAAGGCAATATTTTCAATTTCCTAAACAAATTCCTACATGCGACCTCCTTCCTACAGCCCATCATGATTCTAACTATCCTCTTTTGCATCCAGAAGATTTTTTTAAAGTGGGGTGAGGTACCCCAAAATGGAAGACCATTATTTATAATTGAATTAAAATTGGAGTAGTATACTATTTTCAGCATCTCAAGAGAACTGAACAGTGTAATAATTCTCATTGCATAACAAACCGCACTTAATTTTGGAAGAATGTATTCAATATGGTATTTCCAACTTATTGTATCATTAATACATATTCCAAGAAATTTGATGTTGGGTATTGTTGTGATTTGTTTATTATCGTAAGTAATTTTAATATGAGTTTTGGGCTTATTTTTTGTGGTAAACTGAATGTAGTGGGTTTTGTTAAAATTTATGGAAAGTAAATTTGTGTTTAGGTATTCACTTATAAAACTGAAAGCAGCAGTTATTTTAATTTGGAAGTCGTTTTTGTTTGGACTTGTAATTAATATGCTAGTATCATCCACAAACAATACTGCTATAGATTTGTCATTTATGGCTTTGGGTAAATCACTGATAAAAAAAGGAACAACAATGGGCCAAAAATTGATCCCTGCAGAATTCCATGTATTATTTCTTCCCATCTAGAAAAGTGATTTCAATCAAGCACATTGTTTGTGATTAAAACCCTTTGATACCTGTTTCTGAAATATGATTCAAATCATAACTTTCCTTTTCCTTTTATGCCGTAATATTCCAGTTTGGATGACAGAATTTTGTGGTTGACACAATCGAAAGCCTTTTCCAAGTCACAAAAAATGCCTCCTAGCATGAGTTTATTATTTAAGGCTACTAAAATTTCATTGGTTAGTTTATATATAGCATTGTTAGTTGCTGATTTAGTTCTAAGGCCAAACTGTTCTTCTGCTAAGATATTATCTTTACCACTGTGTTCAGAGTTGAATATGCACAGCTTTCTCCAGTACCTCAGAGAAGGAAGTGAAGACTGATATAGGCCTATAATTTGAAGTATTTTGTTTATCTCCTTTCTTAAATAAAGGATTTATTTCTGAATATTTTAAACGGTCTGGAAAAATTCCTGATGACAATGATTTGTTACATATGTGGGTTAAAGGGGAGATGATACATACATACATACATATATCATTTCATAGGTCTCAATTTCTGTTTTACAACAGTCGGACATGAAACTTGTCAGTAGGAAATAAAATCAAATATAGGAACAAACACAATGCAAAGACAAAACGACAAACAAACAGAACAAATGTCAAATACCGCAATCATAATATACACATTCTAAACATAGCACTGCACAGAATGATACGATACAATTCACAGTGAAAGTATTTTACCTATTTAGTTTTCTCTACTAAACTC
>JGI20166J26741_11614474_pt1 | contig 11551 bp, 6 predicted proteins | sample TergutCu122P5_FD_26741 | JGI IMG/M metagenome (IMG submission 26741) | reverse complement strand
GCTCACTGCAGCAATGTCACCTCTGAATTGTCTCAACTTTCCACCACTGCTCCACACCACCTATCACGGTGCAGTACCGCTGAACAGCCACCACCTTATCGCCGTCACTTCTGACCGGCAATTCGCTGACACTACATGCTGCATGACGTCACAGCAATGCTAACAGTTTAGACTGCAGTAACTGTTATCAGCCTAAATGTGATGATCATTGTGAGTTCTGAGGATCAAGATACATTGCTGGGTTTTTGTTTACAGCTATCATGATGTAACGGTGTGGTCAGTGCAGACTGCATACAGTGTGTGGGCACCCTGTAAAATTGTGTGAATACATTCCAGCAGTAATTATTCTCCAATACCTCAACGCAATGCACAGAAAGCAGTGCCACTCGGTATATTTATAATATCGTATAGGACTGAGGGTTTAGACTGCAGGCAATGATATTTTGGTCTATTGCATTATGACACCGTGTAGCCTGGTAGGTTATTGCCGGTATATCGCAGTATCTCGCAGCTTCCATCCGTAATGAGAATAAGGTAAACAGGTTTTAAAAATACGTATTTAATTTGTCGTAAATTGAATCACATTCAAATTACCAATCACCACACAAACTCCTATATCTGAGGTGATCATAAAATCACCCAAAATCGCCAAAACAAGTGCCTGGGTTCAAGATAAGTCAAGCCAATGAAAACAGTGAAATGTAGTATTGACAGGTAACAGTGTGTTTCCGGTTAGTCATTACAAACACAACTGATTACATTCTGTTTGTTAAGACAGCGGTTTTTGAGCTGCGGATTGTACAGTGCACATATACACAATGTGGCGTAAGTGCAAACATGTTGCATGTTCGGTACATATAGTTACCACTCTGTTACAAATAGTTAATTCTCCTTACCCCGGCTTACCAATTCCAGCCATGCTGCCAGGTCTTTCTTTCCCCAACTCCGCGCGAAGGCACTCGCGGTCAGACCGTTTTCATCCTTCACATTAACATCTGCTCCCCTCTCCACAAGTAGCTGCACCACCGACAAATGTCCCTTCCATGCCGCATAAAGCAGCGGAGTCCAACCGTCTTTATCCTTCACACTAATATCTGCTCCCCTCTCCACAAGCAGCTTCACCACCGACAAATGTCCCTCCCGCGCCGCAATATGCAGCGGAGTCAAACCGTCTTCATCCTTCACACTAATATCTGCTCCTCTCTCCACAAGTAGCTGCACCACCGACAAATGTCCCTTCCATGCCGCATAAAGCAGCGGAGTCCAACCGTCTTTAACCTTCACACTAATATCTGCTCCCCTCTCCACAAGCAGCTTCACCACCGACAAATGTACCTCCCGCGCCGCAATATGCAGCGGAGTCAAACCGTCTTCATCCTTCACACTAATATCTGCTTCTCTCTCCACAAGTAGCTGCACCACCGACAAATGTCCCTTCCATGCCGCATAAAGCAGCGGAGTCCAACCGTCTTTAACCTTCACACTAATATCTGTTCCCCTCTCCACAAGCAGCTTCACCACCGACAAATGTCCCTCCCGCGCCGCAATATGCAGCGGAGTCCGACCGTATTTATCCTTCACACTAATATCTGCTCCCCTCTCCACAAGTAGCTGCACCACTGACAAATGTCCCCTACTTGACGCATCGAGCAGCGGAGTGTCTTCCCACACGTCTACAGGATCCACCTTCGCTCCCCAATCCAGCAACAGACGGCACACATCCAGGTGTCCATTAGAAGCTGCACGATGCAGAGCGGTTCTTCGATTAGCATTAGTACTTTCTACGTTAGCACCGCCCTCCAACAACACCCGCACCACCACCACACGGCCATTGAGACCAGCTAATGTCAGCGGTGTGTTACGGTACTGATCATTTGTAATGCAGTTGTCATTGGTGAATCTGAACAAGATCTTCGTAGTGTTCACGTCTCCGGATTCAGCAGCCTGAAGCAGATACCGGCAGACCTATAGAGGGAATCAGAAAGTCTGTAATCTGTGCTGTGTGCTGCAAAATGAAAGAGATTTATCTCCTTGTTTTTAGGATTGTTTGTTTCAGCAGAGGCTATTTGATGGTGGTGAGAAATTAAGCATTGAAAACAGGGAGGGAAATTCAATACAGAAAAGGAATGTATTTATACCTGCACGATATATGGAAAATAATTTGCGTGTTTAGAATTGCAGACATGGCAACGATGCGAATTCTGAAGTAGAAGTTCAGATTAAACAGTAACTACTGATACTAATAATTTGTTTATCAAATGAAATAAGAAGACATATATTTATTTGGCAATGAACACCAGTGGACAAAGAAATAATTCCTCTCAAGTTCCGTTCCTAATTCTTTGTCAGTTTGTTGAGAGAAAAAAGCGATTAACATTACTGCGAACATACTGTACTGACATCCAGAAGCAGCTGTACAGTTTCATAAGCAGTGCAGTGCACAGCTGTTCAAAACCACTACATCCAAAAGATAGCCGTGTTTGTCTCCTTATTTATAGAGAAGTTATTAAAAAACTTCACAAAAGAACGAAATTACAGCCTTTGTGGGAAGAGTGGAATCCAGTCCGAAAAGTCATGGAAGATGTTTTAGTATTCTGTGGGTTTGGAAGACCTCCTGACACACCGGGATCCATGTACATGGGAAGTCAGCAGTGAACATTTATCTACGTCACACCTTCTACACTTTGCAGCATTGAATATTTGCATAACTCTATAAACATTTTGCATGTCAAATTGAAAAGTGTTCCAAGGAAGAATGTAAGAAACACTATGATGTTTAGACGGTTTCTTTGGCTTTCAATATGTGACTATAAAGGCACAACTGTGGCACTTGATACACACCAGATGTGTACTTAATCAGAATTTGTAATTATGTATTTGTCCATTTGTGTGACCATGTCTCGTATTGCGGCATGGAAGGAATCGATAACAGGCTTCTGTTTTAATAGACGTTTAAACGTATACGAGGTCTGCCACAAAAAAGAGACTAACCCTATAGCTGGGGAACCAAGAGTGGGAGGGGAGAGACAAACAGACGGCTATAGAACATGTTCTGACCTGTCACAGTGTTACAAGGCTGAGCGCGATCGCTTTACTCAGTACAAGTGGACGCATCTTCATATATAGGCGTGTTCTTATCCTCGGTCGGAAAATGTCGGACTGCAAAGTGAACAACAAGTTAAAAACAAGTTTCTTGTTAAACGGAAGAAATCAGCGACGGAAACGTTTGAATTATTGACTGAAGCTTGGGATTAAGATTGCATGTCTCGTGCACGCGTGTTTGAATAGCACAAACGATTTTAGGAAAGCAGAGAAAGCGTGAAAAATGATGATCGCCCAGGCCGTAAACGCACAGCTTTGCCCATGACATTGAAAAAGTGCGAGATGTGATTTAAAAGACCGAAGGTTGGTTGTTCGAGCAGTAGCTGAGGGAGTCACTTTGAACATGGAAAACGTTCGACGAATTCTTAGGGAAGAATTGAACATGAGAATAGTTTGTGCAAAAATGGTTCAAAAACTGCCGTCAGATGAACAAAAAGAACGTCGCAAGGAATTGGGTTTGGACCTTTTGCAACGCACTGAGAATGAACCAGATTTTCTGAATTCGATAATTACTTGTGATGAAACTTGGGTATTTACGTATGATCCAGAAACCAAGCGGCAATCAATGCATTGGAAGTCAACATCATTCTCAATAAAAAAAAAAGCAGGCACGAGTCTTTCGAATTTCAATGCCATGTTGATTGTTTTCTTCGATATCCAGCGTATTGTGTTGGCAGGGTGGGTACCCAGCGGCCAGAAGGTAAATCAACAGAATTACATTGAAGTCTTGACGAAATGGCGTGAAAGTGTGAGAAGGAAACGACCGGTATTGCGGAGAAACTGGTGGATTTTGCACCAGGACAACGCGCCAGCCCACAACGCATTGTCTGTGAAGCAATTATTAACTAATAAAAACATCACTGTCCTTGAGCACCCCACCTAGTCGCCAGACCTCGCTCCTTGCGACTTCTACCTCTTCCCAAGTATCAAGTCAGTGCTCAGGGGAAACCATTTTGTGTCTGTAGAAAATGTGAAAGCGAAAACGGCGGGGAAACACAACAGCCTTAAAGAACAAGACCTGCGGAATTGCTTTGAACATTGGCAGCATGGTATGCAGCTGTGTGTCAGCTTAGAAGGGAACTACTTTGAAGGCGATTCTAGTTGATTTCCTGAATTTGTTAATTAGAAATAGTTACAGGCACAGTCTCGAATTTTGTGTCGGACCTAGTATGTCAAGTGGTGATTTCCGGTGTTCGATGATGCTGAATCACGTGAGTCATGCTGACTATTATTTTTTTAAACACCACGAATATTAAGTGTCCGCTGTAGGCAATGACTAGGAAGTTGTTTACAGTTTGACTGCGGTTCATACTGTTCGTTCTCCATACGCGCTAACTTCCACTAAGACCCTGTCATTTCATTCTACATATCTTCATACAGACACACCAGGTTCACTTCCAGTGACAATTACTCACCATAAATGACACGTAACAAACAGATACGAACAGCACTTACTGAAACAAAGCACTGCTCACAATGTACAGTTGGTGCGATGTGCTGTGTGCAAAATAACAAGCAGGGTCTGAATTACTACGAGTGGCGGTACGAAAGAAATGGTGAAGGGAAATGACTGATATTGCTGTTTGGCCGAACACTTCGACTGGGTTATTGTAACTACTTTATCGACTGCACACATCACTCGGAATCCCACTAACAAGTTACCTTCAATGTAGCAGAAGATGCAAGCCATCAATTTACCCACAGCAATATCCACATTTAATTTGTTCTCGTTTTACCCCTACAGTCAATATTTAGCAACACCAAATTCCAACATTTAGTCCCCTGAAGTATGCATTAGGAACTATAAAATGTCAGTGAAATATAGTCAAAACACAACTCAAATATTGATTTTTATTAAGGTGTATTATTTAAATTGGTTTTTTCAACGACATGTTTCGACTGTAATTATGAGCCATTTCGAAGCTAATTACTTTTCTTAGTTAGGTAAAATATACAATTAGCAATGCTTTAGTTATTGTCACCTACAAGATCTGGTAAAACGTGCATAAAAATTAAAAAAAAGCTGATTTCATTATAGAAGAATATTAAAATAATTTAGTGGATGATAAACATTATTATACATAGAGTGTTAAAGTTACAGGATACTGTAACCACAGAATGCAGTGTGTGTGCTGAAAACTAGCAGATTATTTATTTTAAATAAGTTTCCTCATTAATGAAATGGTTTAATTTTTCCGTAACAGCGTAGCAAGACTTCGATGGATGATATGGTTCAAAGGTTGGGTGAATTTGTGTGACGGCACCTGTGTAGTAAATATTGTGTGACGGCACCTTTATAGTAAATATTATGTGACGGCACCTGTATAGTAAATATTGTGTGACGGCACCTGTGTAGTAAATATTGTGTGACGGCAACTGTATAGAAAATATTGTGTGACGGCACCTGTGTAGTAAATATTGTGTGACGGCAACTGTAAGATAATATTGTGTGACGGCACCTTTATAGTAAATATTGTGTGACGGCAACTGTATAGTAAATATTGGGTGACGGCACCTGTATAGTAAATATTGTGTGACGGCACCTGTAAGATAAATATTGTGGGACGGCATCTGTATAGTAAATACTGTGTGACGGCACCTGTGTAGTAAATATTGTGTGACGGCAACTGTATAGTATATATATTGTGTGACGGCACCTGTAAGATAAATATTGTGGGACGGCATCTGTATAGTAAATATTGTGTGACGGCACCTGTGTAGTAAATATTGCGTGACGGCATCTGTATAGTAAAGATTGTGTGACGGCACCTGTATAGTAAATATTGTGTGACGGCAACTGTAAGATAATATTGTGTGACGGCACGTGTATAGTAAATATTGTGTGACGGCAAACGTATAGTAAATATTGTGTGACGGCACCTGATTAGTAAATATTGTGTGACGGCACCTGTAAGATAAATATTGTGGGACGGCATCTGTATAGTAAATATTGTGTGACGGCAACCTCATAGAAATTATTGTGTGACGGCACCTGTATAGTAAATATTGTGTGACGGAACCTGTAAGATAAATATTGTGGGACGGCATCTGTATAGTAAATATTGTGTGACAGCAACTCTAAGAAAATATTGTGTGACTGCACCTTTATAGTAAATATTGTGTGACGGCACCTGTAAGATAAATATTGTGGGACGGCATCTGTATAGCAAATACTGTGTGACCGCACCTGTGTAGTAAATATTGTGTGACGGCAACTGTAAGAAAATATTGTGTGACTGCACCTTTATGGTAAATATTGTGTGACGGCAACTGTATAGTAAATATTGTGTGACGGCACCTGTATAGTAAACATTGTGTGACGGCACCTGTATAGTAAACATTGTGTGACGGCACCTGTGTAATAAATATTGTGTGAAGGCACGTGTATAATAAATATTGTGTGACGTCACCTGTGTATTAATTATTGTGTGACGGCTCCTGTATAGTAAATATTGTGTGACGGCACCTGTGTAGTAAATATTGTGTGACGGCACCTCGTAGTAAATATTGTGTGACGGCACCTGTGTAGTAAATATTGTGTGACGGCACCTTTATATTAAATATTGTGTGACGGCAACTGTATAGTAAATATTGTGTGACGGCACCTGTATAGTAAATATTGTGTGACGGCATCTGTATAGTAAATATTGTGTGACGGCACCTGTAAGACAATTATTGTGTGACGGCACCTGTATAGTAAATATTGTGCGACGGCACCTGTAAGATAAATATTGTGTGACGGCATCTGTATAGTAAATATTGTGTGACGGCAGCTGTAGAGTAAACATTGTGTGACGGCACCTGTATAATAAATATTGTGTGACGGCACCTGTATACTAAATATTGTGTGACGGCACCTGTATAGTAAATATTGTGTGAAGGCACCTGTATAATAAATATTGTGTGACGGCATCTTTATAATAAATATTGTGTGATGGCTACTTTGTAGTAAATATTGTGTGACGGCACCTGTATAGTAAATATTGTATGACGGCAACTGTATAGTAAATATTGTGTGACGTCACCTTTATAGTAAAAATTGTGTGACAGCACCTATACAGTAAATATTGTGTGACTGCACCTGTATAGTAAATATTTTGTGATGGCAACTGTATAGTAAATATTGTGTGACGGGAACCTCATAGAAATTATTGTGTGACGGTACTTTTATAGTAAATATTATGTGAGGGCAACTGTATAGTACATATTGTGTGACGGCACCTGTGTAGTAATATTGTGTGACGGCACTTGTATAGTAGATATTGTGTGACGGCACCTGTATAGTAAATATTGTGAGACGGCAACTTTATAGTAAATATTGTGTGACGGCAACCTCATAGAAATTATTGTGTGACGGTACCTTTATAGTAAATATTATGTGAGGGCAACTGTATAGTAAATATTGTGTGAAGACACCTGTATAGTAAATATTGTGAGACGGCAACTGTATGGTAAATATTGTGTGACGGCATATCTATAATAAATATTGTGTGACGGCACGTGTACATTAATATTTTGTGACGGCATCTGTATAGTAAATATTGTGTGACGGCACGTGTATAGTAAATATTGTTTGACGGCACGTGTATAGTAAATATTCTGTGACGGCAAGTTTATAATAAATTTTTTTTGGCGGCACTTGTATATTAAATAATGTGTGCCGGCAACTGTATAGTGAGTGATGTGTGACGCCACCTGTATAGTAAATATTGTGTGACAGCACGTCTATAATAAATACTGTTGACGGCACTTGTACATTAAATATTGTGTGACGGCTCCTGTATGTGTAAATATTGTGTGACGGCACGTGTATATTAAGTATTGCGTGACGGCACCTATATATTAAATATTGTGTGACTTCACGTGTATAATAAATATTGTGTGACGGCACGTGTATAGTAAATATAGTTTGACGACAGGTGTATAGTAAATACTGTGTGACGGCAAGTGTATATTAAATAATGTGTGACGGCACCTCTATAGTAAATATTGTGTGGCGGCACGTGTATAGTAAATAATGTGTGACGGCACGTGTATAGTAAATACTGTGTGACGACACCTGTGTATTCAATACTGTGTGACGGCAACTGTATAGTAAGTATTGTGTGACGGCACGTGTATTTTAAATATTATGTTACGGCACCTGTATAGTAAATATTTTATGGCAGCATGTTAAATTAAATATTTTGTGACGGCACGTGTGTAGTGAATATAGTCTGACGGCATCTGTGTAAAAAATATTGTGTGACGGCACCTGTATAGTAAATATTGTGTAACGTCAGGTGTATATTTAATATTTTGTGACTGCACGTGTATAGTAAAAACTGTGTGATGGCACCTGAATAATAATTTCTCTGTGACGGCATTTGCGTGGTAAATATTGTGTGACGGCACCTGTATAGTAAATATTGTGTGACGGCACCTTTATAGGTAATATTGTGTGACGGCACGTGTATAATAAATACTGTTTGACGGCTCCTGTATAATAAACACTGCAATTAAATATCGTGTGAAAGCATCTGTATAATAAATATTGTGTGACGGCACCTGTATGGTAAATATTGTGTGACGGCACCTGTATATTAAATATTGTGTGACGGAACCTGTATATTAAATGTTGCTTGACGGCACCTCTATAGTAAATATTGTGTGACGGCATCTCTATCTTAACTATTGTGTGAGGGCGTCTGTATAATTAATATTATTTGACGGCACTTATATGGTAAATACTGTGTGACGGCACCTGTATATTTAATATTTTGTGACGGCACCTGTATAGTAAATACTATGTGACGGCACCTGTATAAAAAAATTGTGTGACGGCACGTGTATATTAAATATTGTGTGACGGAACCTGTATAATAAATATATTTTGAGGGCAACTTTATAATAAATATTGTGTGACGGCACGTATATATATCGTATTGTGTGACAGCAAATATTTATTAAACATTTTGTAACGGCACTTGTATATTAAACACTGTTTAACGTCATCAGTATAGTAAATATTTTGTGACCTGACCTGCATAGTAAACATTATGTGACGGCTAATTTATGGTAAAATAAATTGTAAAATTTTTAACGGCAGCTTTATACTGAATGTTATGTGACGGCATGTGTGTAGGCAACTATATAATAAGTATTTTTTGAAGGCATCTGCATAGAAAAAATTGTGTCACGACATTTGAATATAAAAGAACACTGTCTGACGGCACCAGTATAATAAACAATATGTGACGGCTCCTCTGTATTAAGAATTGTGTGACTGTATTTCTGTATAAAACACTGTTGACGGTACCTCTATGGTAATTATTGTGTGATGGAACCTGTGTAGTAAAACTGCGTGAAGGGATCTATATAATAAATATTTTGTGACGGTAGCTGTATTGTAAGCACTTTGTGACGGGACCTGTATATTACACATTTTGTGACGGCAACTGTATATTAAAAACTGTGTGACGGCACCTGTATAACAAACTCTCTGTGAGGGCGCCTGTATAATGAACACCGCGTGACGGCTCCTAATGAATAAATATTGTGTGACGGCACCTGTATAATGAACATTGTGTGACAGCACCTGTATAGTTAACACTGTGAGACGGCACCTGTATTTTAAACATTTTGTGACGGCACCTGTATAATAAGCATTTAGTGACGGCACCTGTATAATAAATATTATGTGACGACACCCGTATAATAACAGTGTGTGACGGCACCTGTAAAGCAAACTTTGTTAGACGGCACCTGTTAAATAAACATTGTGTGACGGCATCTGTATAATTAACACTGTGCTACGGCAACTGTGCAATAAACACTGTGTGACGGCACCTGTATAGTAAACACGGTGTGACGTCTCTTATAAATAAACACGATATGACGGCACCTCTATATTACACATTTTGTGACGGCACTTTTATATAAAAATTGTGTTACGTCACCTGCATAGTAAGCATTGTGTGGCGGCACGTGTAAAGTAAGCATTGTTTGAAGTAGCTCTATAGTAAAAATTGTGTGACGGCACCTGTATATTACAACGATTACTATACAGGTGCGGTCACACACTGTTTCCTCTGGAGATGTTGTCACACAAGGTTTAATATACAGGTGCCGTCACACAGTGTTTACTTTATATGTGCGTCACAATTTTTTGTAATATACAGATGCCGTCAAACAATTTTTTACAGGTGCCGTAACTTCGTGTTCATTTGAAAGTGCCGTCACATAGTGTTTACTATTGACGTGCCGTCACAAAAGATTCAATATACAACAGCACTGACACAATATTTACTATACAAGTGCCGTCACACAATGTGTAACCTGCAGGTGAAGACACACAATTTTTACTATTAAGTTGCTGTCACATGATTTGTACTATACGGTAGGCATCACAAAATATTTATATACAATTTCCTTTACACAATGTTTGCTATTCAGTTGCCGTCACACAGTGTTTACTCTACAGGTGCTGTCTCACAATTTTAATATACAAGTGACGTCACACAATTTTGAATGTACAGGTGCCGTCACACAATTTTTATTTTACAGGTGCCCTCACACAAATTTTACTGTACAGGTGCCTTCATACAGTTTTTAAAATACAGGTGCCGTCACATATTTTTAATATACAGGTACCGTCACACAATGTTTACTGTACAGGTGCCCTCACACAAATTTTTTACTCTACACGTGCCGTCACACATTATTTTCTTTACAGGTGCCGTTACCCACTGTTTATTATACAGTTGCCGTAACAGAAAATTCTCAAAAATTTTCTGAAAGATAACTTCCAAGGCCTGATGCTCCGCCTTCACAGGAAATTGAAACTAAAATAAAACTAAAATTAAAACCACTGTTTTAATGAAGAAAACATTTAAATATATTCTCATAATCTTCCGTTCCCACACCACATTCTACGATTATAATATCCTGTAATTTTAATATCCTGTATATAACAATATTTAACTTCCACTAATTCAGTTTAATACTGTTATAGAATGGAATCAATTTTTACTTCAAATTTTATACATGTGATACGAGATCCTGTAGGTGACAATAACAATAGCATTGCTAATTGTATATTTTACTTTATTAAGAACAAGGAATCAACTTGCAGTTGGTTCATATTTAGAGCCGAATCATGTCGTTGAAAGAAACAATGTTAGAATTACACCTTAATAAAGATCAATAATTGAGTCGTGTTTTGGCTATATTTAACTTAGAATTTATAATTCTGTACAACACATCGGGGATGTCTCATCTGAAAGATGCAGTATAAGGACGCCGTTTTGCTGGCGCCGACGATCCGAAAATACGGCATTTGTTATGAGCTCCGACGCTTCAGCAAAGAATTTTTGCAATACCGGCACACAGCGATTAAATCAAAGTTGGGAAACGCGCAATTCTCTATCTGTTCCTTCTAATGAATATTTCAAACCGTACAATTTATATC
>JGI20166J26741_11614362_pt1 | contig 11551 bp, 6 predicted proteins | sample TergutCu122P5_FD_26741 | JGI IMG/M metagenome (IMG submission 26741) | reverse complement strand
AAACTTCTTTACTTGTTTCATGTCCAGCTTCTTTAAATTTGGGGGTAATTTATTATATAATGCTATGCCCATATTTACACCATTGTTTTTTGCTAAATTTTTTCTACATGTTAAAGGGTGTAGGTCTGTTTTATGGCATGTGTCATGTTCATGCAAGTCTAGATTATATTCCAGTTTACCACGGTAATTTTTGATCCAGCAAACCATTTCACTAATGTATAAACACGGCAATGGAAGTATACCTAACATTCAGAAGAGATTCCTACAAGAGGTATTTTGGTCAACCTTACACAGCATTCTAATAACCATTATTTGCAGGTTGCATGCAATGTGCATAAATTTTATGTATAGTGGGAAGATGAAAGTCTATCTATTCACAAACTTCATGCCTAAAACCATTTAATGGAATTTTATAGCATTTAATATTTGTGGTATAAAGTGGGAATTGTCAGACAAATTAGTTCGATTTCATGTTGATCAAATAAAACTCAAACATTATGTGAAGTTCATGTCAGACATATAATTTTCTACAAAGTTTCTAATCATGAAAGTAAACTGGCACAAAACACAAGACATAGATTTCTTGAAGATCTGGAACATTATTCAAAAGAATTTGTGGTATGAATATTAGAGTTTCAGACATCTTTGACTTGAAGATGGAGACTACAAGCTCTCCTGAATCTTGGTAACTATTTACAAGTTGATACAGTGTGATATTCCAGACAACTTGAACCTTCATAAAGACCAATGCAAGAACTTAAAATTTTGCATAAATAAATAAATAAATATAAATATATATATAGCACTATACAAACAAAAATAATATGTGATTAAGAAACTTTATATGAAGTGTAATGAAGTTCACAATACTACATTTTCATATGTAAATAGTAATCCTTAAAACTGACATTTTTGGTGTCAAAAGACACAAAAAATTTGGAAAAATATATTCTTCAGCATAGTACACCATCAGCTGCTTTGTTTGCCTGCCTTTATGTGTGAATGTAATTGACTAACTTACTAACTCCAGTAGCAGAGCCCTTCTTGAGAAGCTAAGAAGTCCTCAGCTAGTCAAGAAATTCCCTGAATTTTATGGAACCTAGAAGTTCATTATCTCATTAACTGGAGCCCACCACCTGACCTTATCCAATTTAGCCCATATCTCCTCCCCCCATCCCACTTCATGAAGATTCATTTTAATATTATCTTCCCATATGTGTGAATGTAAACTTACCATAAGGAGAGCTGGAGCTGCCACCCACCAGCAGAACTGAATGTACTGTGATGGTAATCTTCCAGTCATCTCACGGACATTTTTGGCAAGCCGATTGGCACCATAGAACCAAGAGATGGCTATCACTTCAAAGAAAGCCAGGTACATTATTGAGATAGAAGCAGCAAAGTGATCAACTAGCTGGAAGAAGTAGATTCCACCCTGCAACAAATAAGGACACTGAGATGACAGAGTTTTTTAAAGATGGGCTTGAATGCTTGATTCTTTTCAAGCTGTAAACTTAAGTTTTATGCACAGAATGGAAGAAGAAAATATTATTTCTTAAAGTCTCCAGTTATGATCTTTTTTTTTTTTTTTAAATTTCTACCTGCCTGACAGAGCAAAGGTGGTAGGTGGTTTTTAGTCTTGATTTTGTGGGTGGTATGGGTATCTACAGGATTTGATATCCATCATTTTAACAAAGATGATATTTTGTCAGGAGTAGGAAATGGAAGAGCCATGCAGAAGATTCTGCCCTGGATCAAAACACAGACATATCCAAGAATTTGAATGGATCAGCACATTTTATTTCCCTTGCTTCATGCTCTTGTGTTTACTCTCATGTAGCATATGAAAGAAATTGTTTATATATATATATATATATACATATACATATACATATATGGAACTATCTTCAACACTTTACAGTTTTATTTGACATCACAATTACATATTTACAGCATGTGCATACTCAGATGAATGACAAGAAAGAGGAGAAATTAATGCTAGTTGTATGAATGATGTGGTATATTTAGGCAGATGAGAGGTACAGAATGTTGTCGGGTAACAGGTAGCATTGAAGAAGTTTGCTGTGGTAGATTTCAAAATTGCTTGTGGTTGGATTGCTCCTTTATGTAAATTCCAAAATAAATCATATTTCTTTATATGGCAGAAATATGTTGAGCACATAAGAGAAAATTTGACACAGTATAATGAGGTAAAAAATGAACAGTGTTTTGGAGGAACCTGCTGCCTGTATCTGAAGAGTAAAAGAATGAAGATGCAGGTAAATTTTTCCTCTAAAACACTAGTAAATTTCTATCAGGATACACGGTAACAATCCCACTGATGTAAGATCCTCAAATTTGACATATGACAGAAATGTGTATTTTCAGGAAAAAATATTAGAATTACCGTCTTGTAAATACGGCCAAGTTGGCTTTATTTACAAGATTATACAGGGACGCACAGTCAACAAAACATAAAATTTTAGAATTACCTGTTTTGCAGAAGCCTATGTTGGGCAATGGATGAGCATATTATGGTGTTTTTTAAAAAAAAGCTTTGGGGAGTATAACAACAGCAAGCTCCACAAAAAGCTGCTCAAGCAAATGAGCTTAATAAAACTGCAGACTGAATATTCTTTGAAGGAAGATCAATTGGTGCAAAAGCTTAAACAGTGACTGGAGGTATACTGTTTTCTTTCCGATACTGACTTTGTGTACTTGCCTTGATAAAAGTTTTTGTCTGACTGACTTTATCTAAAGGTATATTTCTTTTATACCATAATGTGTGTTCAATTAGACATCAAATTCTTACCTGCTACAGAGTCCACAACCATTTTAATCTTGTCAAGAATAGGAAACCTTATAATTCAATCAGTCTTACATATAGAATATGTCTCGTTACTTGACATTTATGATGATGGAGAAATTCCATTCCAAACTGGTCAAAATATTGCATTTGTTGTTTCCATATTATAAAGACAACATGAAGACATAGCTGGACATATTGCTCATTTGTGACAAGAGTGTCACAACTCAAAATTTGGCATTTTTGAGTCACTGGTATAGAAAAAAACATTTGCAGATGCACTTTTAACAGGTATAGTGTCATAACGCAGTTTGCAAAACTCGCTGCTGGAGAGCAGTTTTGTCATTGTTGCACTCATAGAAAATTATAGCATTTCAAAACCTTTAAAAGTTTCTCCTGAAAAATCACAAATTTTGAGTTGTGACATTCTTGTCACAAATGAGCGATATGTTGTTTGTATAACACTTTGATTCATTCCTTTACCACATCTCTTACAACTAATTAACTAACTAACTATACATGATTTCAGGGGTCCACAGCAAAGTAGATGGAAACTGCACTCTTCTGAGTTATTACATAGCAAGTAGTGGTAATTTCTTGCCAACGTTTTGGGACAACCTATTGGTTCCATCTTCAGGGGTCAAGAATCCAAAACAAGATGGGACTGAAAAGGTTGTTCTAAAATGCCAGTAGTAAATGACCACTACTCACTGTAAAAATCCAGAAGAGCACAGTTCTCAACTAACTAACCAACTAACTAACTAACTAACTAACTAACTAACTAACTAACTAACTAACTAACTAACTAACTAACTAACTAACTAACTAACAAATTAACTGACTAAATAACGCCATGGAGCAGAGTCCATCTTGAAAAGCTAACAGGTCTTCAGCTAATCAAGAAACTCCCCACATTTTATGGAACCTGAAGGGTCATTACTACATTCACAAGCACCCAGCACCTGTCCATACTTCAGTCAGATCAACCCAATTCATGCCTCCCCATCCCACTTCTCAAAGGTGCATTTTAATTGTATCCTCCTATCTACATGTAGGTTGTCAAAGTGGTCTCTTTCCCTCAGGTCTACCAACCAAACCCTTTATGCGTCTCTCCTGTCCCATATGTGCCACATGCCCTGCCTATCTCATTCTTCTTGATTTGATCATGCTAACAATAACTTGGTGGGGATCTGTTAAAACACATTTGAAAATTAATAAATAGGTGACTAGTACATAGGCCTACCTCTGTTATATGTGGCAGTCCAAAAAGGAATGAAATTACAACTACTAGCAAAACCAACAACTCATGCTTCTTAATCAGCCTGGGAAATCCATCTTGAATTGAAGTGACCACAACCTCTACTATGGCAAACTAAGGAAGAAAAGAAGAATAACATCACACTTAGAATAAGGAACCATGCCAAACTGTTTTCATGGCATGTCTTCCAGTTTATCACAGTTTGTTTATAACTCCAGATTGGTAACAAGATTATTATATAATCAGCATTATCAGTTTAAGAACTATGCTGTGACAGAATGCGTATGTGAATTTTTTGCAGATGCAACATGTGTTTTATTATACATACTTTAATGTATGCACAGGCAGAAACAGAGACACAGACAGTGACACACACACATATAACCAGCTGTGACAAGCAAATGGGTTTATGTTCCGTAACATCTTAAGGAAAAAATTGAAGAATGTTTTCTAGGTGTCATAACAAGTTGAAAATCATATGGCTTGGAGTAAACATGTTTTCAAAATATTTTCCTTGTGATTTTGCCTTCCTCTATATAACTGGTGTTAATTTACTGCATATCCAAACACACTGTTGCAAAGCTAAGCTAATCCCACGGCAGAAATTATTTCTCCCCTTATTTAATTCATGTTTAACACACCAAACAAGCTGCAAACAGAGACTATAGGTATTAGTGTGTGTGTGTTGGTGTGCATGTATATATTTTGTACACTGACACTGTAACTAACCTGACTGTTGAGCCCAAGGCATAATAGCATGAAGAAGAAAAGAACTGCCCACAACTGAGGTGCAGGCATTCTGGCCATTGCTTGAGGATACACCACAAATATTAAACCAGGACCTGTCAAAGCAATGCACTTGTTTAACTCTCCTTGCAATGAGATTATTTATCACTGCTGTTATGATTTAAATGTAACATGCTCTATTTCAACATATATTTACATTTTATTTTCAACTTGCACAAGCTGGGGTTTATATCTGACAGATAAATGCATTCAGATTCTTTTAATAATGTGCATAAGGACTGAAATAAAACACTTAATGATGCCTGGAGCATTGCTTTTTATGCTAACTAGTCCAATATAGTAGCTACAGCAATGCTAATCTGCTAGTATATACATCATGACTTCCTACTCACCATCTGATACAACATCTTCAATTGGTGTACCCTGCTCTACAGCGATGTTGCCAATAGTTGCAAATGCAAATACCCCTACTAGTATACTGGTGAAGCCATTTATTGTAGATACGGCTAGGGTGTCAACAAGGATTTGGTTGCTGAACCGGTTGTAACTGGCAAATGACATCACAGACCCGAAGGCAATTCCAAGAGAATTGAAGTTTTGAGCTGCTGCATTCACCCATACCTTAATGTGAAACAAACTAAAATTATTACCACGTGAATTTCAATGATAAGTGCTCAGTTGTACAGTGACTAAGCTACTGATTGCATGACCAAGGAATCACATTTGGTTCATGGCAAAGCATGCAGACCAGCTGTGGAGCTCACTTTGTCTCCTGTTTAGTTGGCATCGAGTATACAGGGCTGGGGATTGAAACTGACCATTCACTTCCATCTAGCACTGAGCTTAAGACTACATGGAGCTACACTCATATGTACATGTGCCTGCATGACATGGAATTTAATTATGCATGGGGAAAGACATAATCTTTTTACATTTTGTCCTTGTGAAAAGCTTCTACAAGCAACATCTCCACTAGATTTAGTTTCAGTATTCTAAACATGTTAGTCAAGAGTACTTCAGATATACAGTTCTTATTACTGGAAATAAGTTACCGGTGCCATGAAATATTGATAATGATATCTTTCTTTCAACTGAGTTGTACCTGTAATTATGCAGTTAATCTCTATGAAAAAACTTTAATAATCTTATTTTCAGTTCTTACATACAAATCTCTGACCCTGACCCCCTTCCGGGTGTATGCACTTAATCTCACATACCTTAACCCTGCCAAGCTCCCCATGTAAGAACTGCTTTTTGCACATTGCAGTCATGTCTCTACACTAATTCATCTTATTTTTCATATATACTTTGATGTCTGTTTTCTTTTCTGCCACAGTAATATATCTTACTGCTTTTCCTATATGTAACACACATTAACAAATAAATGTTGGCACTCTAAAAATATATTTCCTTGTAGAAATGTACATACGAGCTTCTTAACAGTAACTCTGACAATATTGTTTGTGTTTGACTAACTTAAGGACATTATCATCTTATGAAAATCTGTACAGATCAGTTGTCACAGGAATTATTTCAAGTTCAAATTTAATTCAATATTAGCACATTTGTAACAGGTATTTTACACTAACTGCTTTTTTTAAATTCCATATCCATTTTTTGTCTTAAATATTTATCTGTACAGTCTACTGTTTTTTGTCCAAGTTTTCCTCAGCATAAATCAGCTTCACTTCTGTATTACACATGAGAAGGGGGCTACAGAAAGTTCTGCTGCAGAGAGCAATCAATTTAACTTGAAGTATGTCATCCCCTTGTGCTTTCTATGATTAGCCAATAATCAGATAAATCGCTGTCTAGGACAACTATGCAGTTGTGTGTACTATATGCATGGGACATATTTCAGTCCTGCCAGGCTGTACTCAGGTTTGTATATAGAAATTTAAAAATGTGAACATACGTATATACCTATTCTTGTGAGATCTCACAAAAATAGATATATGTATGCTTATGGTACACAAAAATTTATAGCTGTGTCAGATGGTGACTTACCTAATCATTTGTTGAAGCAGTTAATTTTTCTCAAATAAAAGAAAAACCCATCCATATTCAGTGTTATACGACTCAAGTTATGGTTCTGGTTCACTCACTCACTCACATACACATACACACACACACACACACGTACACACGTACACAACGTCAAAGAGAGAGAGAGAGAAATAGAGGTGACTATGGTAATCTTAAGGACCTTCTTCTTTTTTTATATATATATATAAAAACCATGCACAATAATTTTACTGCATGATGCAGCAAATTTTTTCTGTGAACTTTGAACACTGTTCTAGGACAGTAATTAATTCCTCAGCACACTATAAAAATATTTCCACTAATTATATCTTGAAGAAATATGTTTAAAGTAACTTAACTTCTCCTTCAATGTTCTGCTACCATTGTATATTTATTGCTGTGTAGCAACTCATCAACGTCAGTGATTAATCATCTAGTAGAATAACCAACATTTGACAATTTTGATCCTGAAGGGCTGTATTGATTTTAAAGTAAAATTTATAACTTATTACCTTACAAAGTACTTCTTTCCTCAATACACTAAGGTAATATTTCAATACAACTTTCCAATTAACTGTATATAAATTTATGATCTTGTCAGTTATTATTCATTTAAGACTTCGATAATCTATAGTGCTAATCTTAAAGAAATGTATGCACAGTAGTCAGTCTGCTTCCCTTAATATATCTTTCAAGTTTTTATATAAATTTAACATATATAGAAGGTGTTGTCCTAATCTTAATACTAGATACTGTGTGTTGAAACTCATATGAAAACCTGAAATCTGCTGCATTATATGCCATTTTCTGGTGGCTAGTCAGTTTTTTCCTGAGAAATTGGTGAATAATTCATGAATGTGTTCCAAATTTCTCTTCTATGATGAAGGATAAGTCAATGGATTGAAACCACATTGTATTTTTTATATTCCACAGGCTAATTACATCAACAGTGTTGCTGTGTGTGCACATATGTGACCTTTAATTAGTCCATTACAAGAGCAACACTTACTACCTAAACATACTAATACTTTTCAGTCTACCTACGTTACCCAAAATTTCCATGATTAAACAAATGAACATTCATCTAGATGTTAATATCGACAATTATCCTGATGAGAGATTTTTATTTTGGTTGTCTGAGAATGCATTTCTTCAGTTGTACTAACATGAACAGTGAAAAATTCAATTTGAGTTTTTGGTTGACATAATAAAGTATTTAATTTAGATCAAAAAGTAAGCATGAAGAGAGCCTAGTATTGTATTGCATGTACTTATATTAAATATCTAGAGATGTTCAAACAGTGACATGTTATAACCAAGTATTACATTGAGCAGTATTGAGAAAAGAGCAGTTGGAACAACAAAGATAGTGACAGAAAAATATATATCATTTAGAGTGTCACAAGTGAACTGCTTCAAAGCATTTGTCAGTGCTGAATAAAACCAGAAAAAGGTCAGAAAATTAATCCTTCTGGATGTTATAGCTCTTGAACTTCAGTATGTTGTTTACCTTGGAATCCCCAAGAAGTTCCCACTGTGGTTTGAAGAAGTAGCTGAGACCCACATCTGATCCTTCTAGGGTGACCGAATGTGCAAGAAATGCTAGGATCAGCACATATGGAAATGTGGCTGTAAAGTAGAGAACTTTACCAGAAGATTTGACACTCTTCCAGATTGAGAAGTAGACAAGAATCCAGGCCAAGATGAGACATGCTGCCAGTTCCCAACGGATGACACCCAGATGGTCAATTCCTTCACTTACTTGCAACACCTTGCCACTGAAAGGAGAAACCAGGTGGTCTGTCCTAGTGTTTCTTTCTTGCCATCTCACACTGACACCTGTTATTATTACTCACAGTTCTGAATATAGATTATTTACAGGGGGGAGGCATGTGAAATTTGGTATGATATAGATCCTAATCATGACTATATATAATATGAAATAATGTTTGTTACGAGTGTGGCAACAGTGTGAAACTTAGACGTTTCATATCCTGCAGGCTTGACTTGTACAGAATGTATATTATGTCAATAAATTCTACGTAGTCTCAAGTAAAATATTACTAATAGATATGCAGATTTTGAAACTCACAAAACTGGGAAGTAGGCTCTGATATCTGCTTAGAATTCCTGGTTATATTTATGTTTTTATCACATGTTAAAAATTTTTAATATCTTTATTCCTACTAGCATTTATCCCTTTATTTTTGTTCTAATCAGCCCTTTCAGATAGACTGTCCCTTTACACTGCTCTCCCATTCACTCTCATCTCTCTAAATGGCTCTCAGTAGCTCCTCACAATAATTTCTCTGCTCTTTTGTTTCTGCCTTCACTACTGGCTTGGCCAGAGCCCTTTTATGATCCACTGCACTCACTGTACATGATGGAATATATCTGCTGTGATGAATAACTGGTTTTCTTTGTGGTTGAACCGTGCCATTTTCATGTGAGAAAGGATTTACATCCAAGACAGTAATTCTTATCAATATACTTGTAGTATGTTATCTGATAAATCAGTGATCCTGAAATGAGATTGTTCTAATATGTAGGTACATATATGTAATATGGTCAGCATCTCAAACTATGTAGCATAGATGGTTAGATGAGTGTTAATAGATGGGCTTCAAGGAAGTGCCGAGGTTTTATTTCTACTTCTGCCTGGGAGTATTTACGAAATCCACAAAAATGCTCATTCAGGATATTTGTTATCCTGGCTGATATTTGTACTGGGCACCTTGCAAACACAAGCTTGAAGCATTGCAGCTGCACAGACCTGCTCAGTTTCATAATGCTTTAGGGTTTGTAGCCACACCAGTGCTCAATATCTTACTCATAAAATTCTTCTGACGCTGTCCTGGATTTAATTGGCTTAGTTGAGTTCATGGCTCTTGTTGTCCAACATCTGTCTGTATTCCAGCGGTTTGAGCATGAACTCCATGGAGCATCAGACTTAAACGCCGTAAAGAAATAGTAAATGGCATACGCAATGATCACATTGTAGTATGTTGACATTATAAATGAAATGACAACACTGGCCAAACCAGCACCTGCAAATTAAGAAACAGAAATATGGGTAGAATAAAACAGTACTGGTTTAGGACATTTGAACAGTTTTCTCACATTAAAGCCAGTTATGTATTTCTCTGCGTTTTTAGCACTGATAATATTTTCACCAAGGATTCTGAGTAACATTAAAATTAGGCAATCCATAATACTACATCTAAGGATTTATGGAATGTGAAAAAAATGAATAGACTGAATATTAAAATCAAGCAGATCAACAGTAAGAAACATAAAATCTTGTCCATTAATGACATTAAAATTAATATAATTAAGTATATGTTTCAATATAGGTGCCCAAAGATTCAAAATCAAACATACACATATTCTAAAAATTGCTTCAATGTAATTTTTCTCCCTGTTTCCCTTTAATGGTGGTGGTGGTGGGGAGAATCTTGACTGTTTGTGTTTTACTGCCATCTTACATCATTTTCATATATGGATGGCAAGTAATGTAGTCATGGAACATCAAAATGTATTGTTGTGTCTCTGGGTGGGACAGTCATAATTAAATTACCTTTGAACAGTGGACAAATCTGAGAAAGTGCTCCAATTGGTCCTCTTCTTGTGAACTGACCTACAGCAAGCTCCATATACAGTAATGGCATTCCACATATAATGAGAATGAGGAAATATGGCACCAAAAATACACCTGAAACATTAATTTTTTTTTTTTAAATCAGTAATTGCTGAACAAGTGAGCACAGTTCCATGGCTGACTCCATCCCACCTCTTTGAAGCAACAGCTTTGGTCATATGGCTTAGATGTCAACATATTTCATGCACTCCATATCACAATGCTGGGGTAAGTACCATAAATTCCTTGGGTAATGCATGCATATGTATAGTGGCCAGTCCACTGTTATTTCACTCAGTCCTAGATATTCCAGTGTCATTATTGGGATTTATTTGTATTTTGAGTTTACACAGCAGTAGTGTGTACCTTCATTAAAAGCATTGTTACTTTGTTTGACATCTCTGTACTTCTATGAGACCTGAAGTTTTCATGGCCGGTAAGATTTAGAATGTGAAATTCTATGTCACCCTGAAGATGGAAGCAGGGGGCTTTTCCGAAACTATCATAACTACATACCACATGAGTACTTACAGAACCCTAAAGACTGCAACCTGAGTCTTCACAACTTCTGCTGCTTGTATTATTACAAATAAATTATTTTTATTCTACTTTCATTCAATCTCTATTTTAAGTACAACAAAAGAAATTAATTAAATAATATTTTTATAGATAAGATTAGGTTCATACAGAATATTGTGAAACAGTCTGAATCACATAAACTTTGAATGCATAATGATACTTTGTAGGTACTGCCAAGTAATTTAGAGAAAGTTGCAAATAACAGTGCAGTCCTGTTGCTTGGATTGATGGAATAAACTTTACTTTTCTTATAGCTATGAATTATTTTGTGTCTTTTCATTTTTGTAGTGCATTTTGTGAAGTAAATACTGTACAGGTGGGAGTAAAGCATTTGATATCAAAATATTTCCCATTGGATCCGGAGCCAGAGACAAGGGCTTTCAATTGCAGTCTTGCTGTTTGTGAACAGTAAGGCAGACCACACCCAAAAGAAAGAAAGAAAGAAAGGAAAAAAAAAGAAGAAGAAGAAGAAGAAGAAGAAGAAGAAGGAGGAGGAGGA
>JGI20166J26741_11614251_pt1 | contig 11552 bp, 7 predicted proteins | sample TergutCu122P5_FD_26741 | JGI IMG/M metagenome (IMG submission 26741) | reverse complement strand
CGGGGGCGTTTGTCACGGCGCGCAAATCGGCGCAGCAATCGGCTAGCTCGCCCACGAAGGAGAGGGGGTTGTGGCTTTGCGCGTTGTCGATGTTGCGCAGTGACAGGCCGATGAAATCGGGGCGGAATTTTTTCGCGCACTCAGTGATTTCGCCGCGGTCGACGTGGTTGTCCCAGAGCAGCGTTTTGCAGCCCGCTGCGCGCAGCGCGCCGTTGATGTAGGAGAGGCCGAGGGGATAAACGGGATAGGGTTGCGTGTATTTGTTGAGGTTGACGAGCAGCACGCGCGGGGCCGTCGCAGCAGGGGCAGGGGCAAAAAGGGTGGCGGTGGGAGTGGCGTGGGCGGGTGTCATGTCGCAAGTTTTGTCACGAGTTGTCGCAAGATTTGTCGCAAGATTGTCGTAAGATTAATCGTTCGTCTTCAAACGGTAGGCGAGTTTGCTCGTGTCTCCTTCAACAATAAGCAACCCCTTGTTTGTCAATATCTTCAAATCTCTTTGCAGGGTGCGCCGGTTGACGGATGGAATCATGCCTTCGACATCCTGAATGGTGAAACTTGCCCGTTCCATGGCAAGCGATAGCACGCGCGTTTGACGTTCGGAAAGCTCATGTTTTTTGGCTAAAATATCCTTGGAAATGGCAAGCCGTCCGCGCTCCTGCACCTCTGTCAACTGCGTGCTCAATCCATCGACAAAATACTCCAGCCAGCTTGTCATGTTCATGCCGGTGTCCCTGACGGATTGGATGGCGTTGTAGAAAGCCCGCCTGTCCCGGTCATAAAACTCGCTGATGGTGAAGAGTCGCTTGAAGTCATAGCCGCGACGATAAAGGCACAGGGTTGAAAGCAGGCGCGAGGTGCGCCCGTTGCCATCAATGAAGGGGTGGATATGGACAAGCTGGAACTGCGCAATTCCGGCGAGCAACACCGGGTGGGTTTCCGTCTCGCTGTTCAGCCAGTCAACGAATTGCCGCATCAACACCGGCACATCATGAGGTGGTGGCGGTGTGTAGACGATTTTGCTCGTGGCGCTGTTGGCGACATAGTTTTGGATGTCACGATATTGACCCGGCGCGGCCGCGCCGCCACGCACGCCCGCAACCAGACGCTTGTGGATTTCGCGAATCAGCCCCTCGGTGACAGGCCCGCCATCGTCAAGGTATTCGGACACCAGGGCAAAAGCCTCCTTGTAATTGAGAAGCTCGCGAACGTCGTCGGGACTTGCAGCGGGAATCGTTTGTCCGTTGAGCAGGCGCGTGGACTCTTCCAACGTCAGGCGCGTTCCCTCGATGTGCGTGGTGTGGTGCGCCTCCAATACAAAGGCGCGCTGGCGCATCGCCTGCAACCAGTTCTCCGAAAGAGTTGCCGCCTCAAGAAACCCCCGCGCCCGCTCAATGCGAGCCAGCGCGGTCGCGATGCGATTGGTGATGGTGAACGCAGGGTTGGAAAAAGTGATCATGGTTTGTCTTCCGCAGTTTTGGTTTCGGCTGGTGGGATGGAGAGTGGGGAGAGGTTGTAAGGGGAGAGGCAAGGGTGTCGAGTTTGGTTTCCGAGGAGTGAGGGGCGGGAGGGATTGGAGGGGCGGGAGGCGAGAGATGGTTGTCGCGGATGAAATTGACGAGGGTGATGCGGTGGACTTTCAGGGGAGCGCGTGCGTCCCGCGTGCGGACAGGCAGCGTCCCGCTGCGTGCCCAATGTTCGGCGGGCAATGCGGGTCTTGGAATGTCCGCGCTTGAGCAGGCGGAGGATGGTGGCTTCGCGTCCGGTGAGTTTCACGCGGGAGCTTTTTGCGTCCTTTGGGCTTGGAGCGGCCTTGGATGAGGCCTTCGGAGCAGCGGCGGGTGAGGGCTTCTTTGGAAGGAGGTGTGAGAAATCCGCGAATGTCCTTGCGTGACCTGCATTTTCACTCATCTTTTCACTCTGTTCCGATTGCCAAATGCAGCTAATGGCCTCTGATGGCCTGGTCTTCCCTTCTCTTCCATGAGCACAAACCGCACATCATCCGCTGCCCCTGACAAACCCGTCCTTGAAATGACAGATGAGGAATTGCGGGAAAGCTATCGTTTGTTCTTTCCCAATGGTCAACCACGGGAGCTGGGCCAATTGCAGCACTATGCGGGTGAATTTGAAAAACTTAGTTTTTTAAAAGACGTGCCGGTTCGCTATTCAGCGCATTCCCAAGTGGAAGGATGGACTATGCCTCATTGGGGCAAGTGCCCTTAAGAAAATTCAATCATGAGCAAAATGAACACAACCAAACTACCTCGGGGCATTCGTTTTGGCTGTCATGACACGCGCCGAAATTTGCCGCCTGTTTTTTCAACGAAACGGGGCGAGGCTAATTTTTTGGGGCAATTCGAACGCGCTTATTTTGCCGATGTGAAAAATGCGGCGAAGTGCGTTGCGCGGGGACGTGAGTTTTCCTTGGACGGCTATGGGCGGGCGGATGTCATCTGGCTGGCGTGGGAAAAAGGGACAAACAACGAAGACTTCACCGCAGTGGCATTGCAGCATCAGGTGCAAATCATCGCAATCGAGGCGAAGTTGAAGGATTGGCGCAAGGGATTGATGCAGGCGGCGCGTTACCGGTATTTTTCCAATCGAGCGATTTTGGTGCTTCCGTCACAAGCGGCATCTGTGGCGGTCAGATATCTGGAAACTTTCAGGAAGCTACGTGTGGGGCTGTGGGAATTTGACCCGAGGTCGGCATCCATCATCAAGCATACTACTCCAAGAATACAAAAACCGCTGAGTGCGCTGGCGTATACCCGGGCAGTAAAAATGATATCGCCCCGGTTAAAGCTCGGCTAGGCGCTCAAACTCAACCAACTCGTCCTTAATGGCATCAATATGTTGGTCGCTTGAGCGCTGCCGAAGCGGAATGCCAATGCTGTTGATATTTGCATAAAGCTCCGTGGCAAAATTTAGCGCAAGACGACAGCCATGCAGGGCTTCCCTGACATTATTTTTTTCTTGAGTGCAATAAGTAATCATCGCTCGCAATGCTTCCCAATTCTGCAAAACTTCTTCTGCCCCTGCGGGATGACCGTCATCCGAGTAATAGTCGTCACTCGGCAGTTTATTAAGAACATCCGGAAAAGTCTGGCGCAAGGAATCAAGTTCTGTGCGTCGTATGCTTTTTAGCAGACCAATACTAGTATATCGTGAATACGGTCGTTTAGATCTTAAATCAGAAGGCAGAAATCTCTGGAGAGAGAAGGTTTTAAGCGTGCCGAACCAGCCGGTTCCGATTGCATCGGCACCCGTGGCAGCAATATAAGGAGCAAGGAGGTCTGTATATCCATTGATAACTTCAAAGCCATTTATTTTCAATGCGTAATTGACCAGCATCCATCGTGAAAGAATGTCCTGATCAGTAAGCGTATCAGGAAGTTTGCCGTCCGGTTTTTCCAAAAGCAGATAAAAGCCGACTGGCGGATCATCCAATTCGGTGATTTCCTGCAAAAATGCCTGCATTTCGTTTTTGTCCTGCAATGCGTTTTCCGAAACAGCCAGTGTGGCATACACTGGCATTTCTGGTGATATTTCCTTAGCCTGTTCAGCGGCATTGCGAATGAAGTTCTTGGCAATGGCGCCCTCGATTGAATCGAAGGAACGGCGGATGACTATATTGGGAGAAATAAATGCCGTAAGGGGCAGGCTTGCCTGAAATTCCAGACAGGAACGGATATCGTCATTTATCACTTTGGTCTGCTCCAAGTCGCGCCGTATGTGTGCGCGAAAATACGAATACGAACCTTCCCCGATCAATTTTCCCAGTCGTGCACCGGATACACTTGCGATTAACGTGGCATAGTAGTGCGGATCGAATAATCGAGTTGATGACGGATACATTTGCGCAATCTGAGCCAAATCTGCCTGCAACAAGTCGGGGGCAATGTCCTTGGCTCCGTAAATGACTCCGTCAATGGCTTGGTTCCTCAATCCTTCGAGGATTTTGTTGCCAGAGTTAAAACCGTGTTGGGCGTAGATTTTCATGGGATTAGCGGAATTGATTAAGAAGATATGTCATATTGGCCGGACGCAAAGGAGGGCTTTTTTTGAGTAATTGATCTATCAATTGACAAAAGGCAGGCGATAAATCCTGACGATGTTTTTCCAGGGGATCAGGCTCTTGCATCAGCACTCGCGTGTATGTTTTGCGCAGGTCATCATCTACTGGCCTCAACGGGTGAACACCAGCGGCAAACTCGTAGGCGGACAGTGCCGATGAATAGAGATCAGAGCGGTAGCTGATTGTATCGCGAAAATTGGCATTGAGCATTTCCGGGGCAACATAGAGCGGGGTGTGTGGAACTTCTGATTTTCTCAGAGTCAAACCTGGAGCGGCAATATCGTAAGCAATTCCAAGATCAATCAACACATATGGACGGATGGGATTATTTGTTGCGAAGATATTGCCCGGCTTGATGTCGCGATGCACCACGCGAAGCTGCTCCCAAAGATTTTGAACTGCGGAAACCAAGCAAAACAGAAGTTTCTTAACATCTGGTTCTGTCGGTTTTTGGCTATTTAGATTGTTTTCATGAATAACCTTGGGAAGCGTGCTGCCTTGTAACAATTCTTCCGTATATGCAAAGCAAGTATGTCCATCAATAGTAACAATACGTGGCGAAATACTGCCTAGCTTAACGACATAAGGACTGTCACATCTGCCAAGTATGGATGTTTCACGCTGAACCCTTCCAAGCTCTTGCTCGTAAAGAGCATCTTCCTGATCGGATTGTCCCTTGGCGGGAAGGCCAACCACTTTCAAGACCTCCTCGGTATTGGTTTGTTTCGCTGTCACACGATAAACTGACTTGTAGCTGCCTGATTCCATATAGCTGAATCCAGAAAGCTCAGGAAAAAGCGGAGCGAGAAGCGGAGGTGGAAAAGTGAATGATGCCATGTGTTATACGAGTTGGCTTGCCATTGGCGGTCCATTGTTGGACCAAAAGAAGCGAATGCACAACTGATTACGTGATATGCCATGCCACCCGTCTTGAATTTGCAATCTTAATTTTCCTATCGCCAAACGTCGGGAAGACCTGTTTTAATTGGTGCTTCCATTTTCGCTTCTCATTTCACTCAACAACCAAAATTCACTCTATGCCGCGCACGAAAAAATCCTCGTTGGCCGCCCGGAATACCGGGGGGGCTGTTGCTTCGATCAAATATCCGGCCAAGCGGAAAAATATTCCACCGGCAGGGCTGGAATCACAAGGGGTTCTGGCGGAGGCTCCTCGGATTCGGTTTGAGTATAACCCTCATCTGCCGCCGGTGTTGCGGTCGGCTCAGGAGGCGGCGAAGGCGGATCGATTGCCGGAGTTGTTGGAATTTGCTCGGAAGCGGGCGCTGTCGGAGGGGGAGGCGCGGGCGCTGTCGGAGGCGTTGCGAAGGCATGAGCCTTGGCTGGAGTGGAGCGGGAAGAGGGAAAAGCCTTGGTTTGAGGTGGAGCCGGTCGCGTTGCATATGCATGAGCGCATTTCCACGCAGGCTATTTTGAAGGTGCTGGCGCGCGAGGACGCGCAACGGGACTTGTTCGCCGATCCGCAATTGGATTACGCCAAGGCCGTGCAGTTTTACCAGTTGGACGTGGATTGGGCCAATCGCATGATTCTTGGCGATTCGCTGCAAGTCATGGCCAGCCTCGCACGGCGCGAGGACCTCGCGGGCAGGGTGCAGATGATTTATCTCGATCCGCCTTATGGCATCAAGTTTGCCTCCAACTTTCAGCCGCAGCTTGGCCAGCGCGATGTGAAGGATCGTGAGCAAGACCTCACGCGCGAGCCGGAGATGGTCAAGGCCTACCGCGATACTTGGACGCTCGGTATTCACTCGTATCTCGCCTATTTGCGCGACAGGTTGACGATGGCAAAGGAGCTTCTCGCGGACACGGGTAGTATTTTCGTGCAGATCGGGGATGAAAATTTGCACCGTGTTCGCGAGTTGCTTGATGAAGTATTTGAAAGTCGGAACTCGTGTGGCCTTATCGCTTTCTCAAAGACCGGACTTCAGGCATCAACATTACTTCCATCTGTTTGCGATTTTGTGCTCTGGTATGCGAAGGATAAGGAGCATGTAAAATTCAACCGACTCTTGGTAGAGAAGAAGCCGGGAGAAGAGGGCGCTACCGGCTATACGTTCGCAGATGACATTACGACGGGATTTTGGCGGTCGATGACTGCGGAAGAGCGTGAAAAGCCAAATATGCTCAAGCCCAATTTGAAAGTTTTCGATGGGACGCCCTTGCTGTCATCCGGTGCCTCGGAAGAAGGAAGCAAGCCTTTTGAGTTTGAGGGTATCGAACGGCGACTCCCGGCGAATGCTCACTGGAAAACAAATCTGGAAGGAATGCGCCGTCTCGTTCGAGCAAGCCGAATTATTTCCATCGGAAATCGGATCGAATATAAACGATATCTCGCTGATTTTGGATGCACGCCACAATCAAACGTGTGGCTTGGGCTTGGTGAGCGTGGATTCACCGGAGAAAAGATTTATGTCGTTCAAACAGCCACGACCGTCATTGAGCGCTGCTTGCTGATGACCACCGACCCGGGCGATCTGGTTTTGGACCCGACGTGCGGCAGCGGCACGACGGCGTTCGTGGCCGAGCAATGGGGGCGGCGCTGGATTACTTGCGACACCAGTCGCGTGGCGCTGGCGTTAGCGCGCCAGCGGTTGATGACCGCGCGCTTTCCTTTCTTTCAGTTGCGTGAATTGACTGCGGAAGACAAAATTCGCAACAAAGACGGCATTTGGATTGCCGAGCTTGGCGAGGACGGCAAACCGACCGGCAGGCGGCTGACGTTTCAGTGCAAGACTGTGCCGCATATCACGCTCAAGAGCATTGCGCGCAACACGTCGCTCGATCCCATTTTTGCGAAGCATGAGCCGATTCTGGCCGCGCGGTTGAAGGCGTTGAATGCGGCGTTGCAGCGCGTCTCGGCGGAGTTGCGGGTGGAGCTTCTTGGCAAACTTGGCGAGAAGCAGAGGCGCGAGGGCAAGAAATCGATTACCGAGGCGGATCGCCGGCGTTGGGAATTGCCCAAGGTGGAGTGGCGCGAGTGGGAGGCGCCGTTTGATTCCGATCCGGACTGGCCGGGGGCGTTGCAGGATGCGCTGGCGGATTATCGCTCGGCGTGGCGGGCGAAGATGGACGAGGTGAATGCGTGCATCGCGGCCAATGCCGAGATGGAGGAGTTGGTGGACAAGCCGGAGGTCGTGAAGGGCGTGGTGCGGGTGTCGGGGCCTTTTACGATGGAGGGCGTGATTGCGATGGAGGACGGCCCGGACTCGCCGATCGGGGGCGCGCCGGATGCGCTGGAGAGTTTTGATGGCGATGTGGAGGTGCGGAATGCCGAGGCGCATTTGGACAAGATCATCCGTTTGTTGAAGGCGAGCGGCGTGGATTTTCCGGGCAACAAGAACATGAAGTTCAGCCGTCTCGATCCGCTGGCGAGCGCGAGTCTTGTCCATGCGGAGGGCGAGTGGATGAATGGCGACAAGAAGGAGCGGCGTGTGGCTGTGAGCATCGGGCCGGAGGTGGGCAATGTGACTTCGATGCAGGTGGAGGACGCGATCCGCGATGCGAATCGCAAGGGGTATGACGACGTGGTTTTCGCGGGTTTTGGTTTCGATGCGGCGGCGCAGGATGCCATTGAGGGCGCGAGTCATCCGAGGGTGCGGATGCACATGGCGTTGATCCGGCCCGACGTGGCGATGGGCGATTTGCTGAAAACGCAGCCGGGCAGCCAGCTTTTCATGGTCTTCAGCGCGCCGCGCGTGAGGGGGCCGGAGAAGCAGAAGGATGGCGAGTGGGTCGTCGAGGTCGAGGGCATGGATGTGTATGATCCGGTGAGCAACACGCTTTTCCCGACGAGCAGGGATCGGATTGCGGCGTGGTTTTTGGACGCAGATTACGACGGGCGCACGTTCTGCATTTGCCAGGCGTTTTTCCCCGACAAGGGCAAGTGGGACAAGCTGGCGAAGGCGCTCGGCGACACGGACGTGATCGAGGAGGGCGCGTTCGATGCGTTGAGCGGTTACAAGAGCCTGCCGTTTCCGCGTCCGAAGCGCTTGGGCAAGGGCGAAACATGGCGCGTGGCCGTGAAGGTCATCGATCCGCGCGGGAACGAGGGGTTGCGCGTGCTCACGGTGGGAAATTAAGAATTATGAATTAAGAATTAAGAAGTGGGGCCTGCGGCCCAAGTCCGCTCGCTTCGCTCGCAAAAAATAATGAAACAACCATTCGCACATTTCCCCTTTTTCTTTCCCGCGCGCGAAGCGCGCTCTACCGCCGCCGCAGGCGGCCACTTCTTAATTCTTAAATCTTAATTCTTAATTTTTTCCATGCCTGAACTACAGATTCCCATTCAGCCGGTCGAGAATCCCATCCTTTGCTCGCCTTACAAGGAGCCGGATCAGCACTGGCTTTACGACACGGGCACCGGCGTTCCTTCCAAAACGCCGGGCAGGCGGTCGGCGAGCTACTGGTTCAAGAGCGAACGCACCGGCAGCGCGCAGATGTCGCTGTTGATGGAGGAGGAGCGCGATGATTTGCCGCTGGTAAACGCATTGCGCGAGGACGTGCGACGGTGGCGCGAGTCGGGTTGGGAGAATGCCAGCGAGACGACCAAAAAGCTGCTGCGGCATTGGTGGCGCGAGGATCGCGGGCGGCGGCTGTTTTTTTGCCAGTTGGAGGCGGTGGAAACGATTATCTATCTGCGGGAGATTCTCGCGCACGGCAAGGGGACTCGCTGGACGTCGAAGCTGTCGCTGAAGGAGTTCAATCTGCTTTGCGAGGGCAGGAATCCGCGTCCGGAGGAGTGGGTTGCCAAGGTGGCGCAGCATCCGAAGCTGGCGGATATTCCGAACGAGGCGGGGTTGAAACCGATTCCGCGTTACGCCTGCAAGATGGCGACAGGGAGCGGGAAGACGGTGGTGATGTCGATGCTCATCGCGTGGGCGTTTTGCAATCGCGGCACGAAGCCGGGCGATCCGCGTTTTCCGCGGCGCGCGCTGGTGTTGTGTCCGAATCTCACGATCAAGGAGCGGCTCAATGTGTTGCGGCCCGGCGATCCGGGCAACTATTACGAGAAATTCGACATCGTGCCTTCCACGTTGAGGACGGAGCTGGCGAAGGGCAAAGTGCTGGTGACGAACTGGCACTGGCTGGCGCCGGAGGCGGAGACGCAGAACGTGGGCGGCGCGCCCGTCGTGAGGCTCGGGCCGGAGACGCCGGAAGCGTTTGCGAGAAACCGGCTGGGCGAGTTGTGGGACGACGAGCCGCTCATGGTGCTCAACGACGAGGGCCACCACGCATACCGGCCCGCTTCCGTGGACGAGTCCGCGAAGATGAGCGCGGAGGAGAAGGCGGAGCGCGAGGAGGCCACGGTGTGGGTGAGCGGCTTGGACAAGATCAACGCGGCGTGCGGCATCGGCATGTGCGTCGATATGTCCGCGACGCCGTTTTATTTGCACGGCAGCGGGTATCCGGAAGGTTCGCCGTTTCCGTGGATCGTCAGCGATTTTTCGCTCGTGGATGCGATTGAGAGCGGCATCACGAAGATTCCGCGCCTGCCGGCCATCGACAACACGGGGCGGCCCGACCCGAAGTATTTCAAGCTGTGGGAGCATATTGTCCGCAACTTGAAGGCGGGCGAGAAACTTGGCGGGGGGAAGCCCAAGCCGGAAGTTGTGTATCGCAAGGCGGAGGATGCGCTGCTGACCCTCGCGGGCGAATGGAAGCAGAAATTCAACCAAGTGGAGGCGTCGGCTCCGGGGCAGGATCGGACGCCGCCGGTCATGATTGTCGTCTGCGACAACACGGACATCGCGAAGGAATTCTACCGGGAAATATCGGGCGAGGAGACAATCGAGGTGGAAAAGGAAAATGCCGTGGACGATGCGGATGACGAGGGGGATGATGACGACAGCCCGAAGCGCCAGAAAAAGAAAGCCAAGGCGCAGAAACGTTACGGAGCGGGATTGAAGGGTTTCGAGGAGATGTGGAACCGCGAGGGCGCGGAGGTGACGTTGCGCATCGATTCCAAACTGCTGGCCGTTGCCGAAAGCGAAGACCCCAGCGCGACCAGGAAGGAGGCGGCGGAGGAGTTGCGAAAAATCGTGTCGACTGTCGGCAAGCCGGGCGAGGCGGGCGCGCGCATTCGCTGCGTGGTGAGCGTGAACATGCTCAGCGAGGGTTGGGACGCAAACAACGTGACGCATATCCTTGGGCTGCGGGCGTTTCACAGCCAGTTGTTGTGCGAACAAGTCGTTGGGCGCGGGCTGCGGCGCATGGACTACACGCCCGATCCGGAGACCGGGCTGCTCACCGCCGAATACGTGGATATTTTTGGCGTGCCGTTTTCGCTAATTCCGTTCAAGGGGCGCGAGCCGGGCGGTGGACCGCCGCCAGAGGATCGTCCGAAGCACGAGGTCATGGCGCTGCCGGAGCGGAAGACGCTTGAGATTCGTTTTCCGGTTGTCGAGGGCTATGTCGTTTCGCTGAAGCGCAATCTGGTGACGGCGGATGTTGGCAAAATCGAGCGGACGAAAATCGATCCTTGGACAACGCCCACGGATGCGTTTGTCCGCCCGCAGGTCGGCTATCAGATCGGCCATGCGAGCGAGCATCTCGGATTCGGTTACGAGAAGGTTAGCCGGCAGGAATATTATGCCTCGGTTCATCCGCAGACCATTGAGTTTGAGATTGCGCGGGAGATTGTGCGGGCGTTGACCGACACGGCGCATCCGGGCAAGGAAAGGCTGCGCGGCGAGGGCAGGAGCGCGTTGTTTCCCCAAGTGTTGCGCATCGTCCAGGCCTACATGCGCGAGCGGGTGGATCTCAACGGCTGCCATCCGTGCGAGGTCGGACTCAAAACCTACGCGGCCCGCATCATCGGGCTGCTCATCGCCGCCATAACGCCCGACGATGGCAAGGGGGAGACGCCGTTGCTGCCGCGATTGAATCGCTCGCAGCCCATTGGAAGCACGGAGCGGGTTCACTTCAAGACGGTCAAGCCGGTGCAGGCGACCGTGACGAGCCATCTCAATTTTGTCGCGTGCGACACGGGTTCATGGGAACAGGCGGCGGTGTTCCAGCTCGAAAAGCTGGCGAAGGAGAACGTGGTGCGGTGTTACGCGAAGAATGATCATCTTGAGTTCAACATCCCCTACGAGCTTTACGGCAACCCGCAGGCGTATGAGCCGGATTTCATTGTCCGGCTGCGCAACTCGGTGAACGTGGTTCTCGAAATCAAGGGCAGGCAGCACGAGGACACCGACGCCAAGCATCAGGCTGCGAAACGCTGGATCGCCGCCGTGAATCATTGGGGCAGGCTTGGCGAGTGGGAGTTTCTTGTCTGCCGGGATCCGCAACGGCTGGGGGCGGAATTGGCGAAGATTGTGGATCTGCATCATTTGGAGGCTGTTTGATGTGGATTTCAACCCGATGATGTAGATTTTGCCACGCGGCGTAGTTCGACTATGGCTAGGGCGGTGAGGACGATGAGGGCGACGGTCACGCCTAGCGCGGAAACTACGGGGAT
>JGI20166J26741_11614140_pt1 | contig 11552 bp, 4 predicted proteins | sample TergutCu122P5_FD_26741 | JGI IMG/M metagenome (IMG submission 26741) | reverse complement strand
TGGGGAAAGTAAAACGACTCGAATTATGATGGCAACTGTACCGCACGTCATTTCCGGTTTGGGACTTCGAAAATTTCAGGCCGATGGATTTTTGTTGACACGAGTGTACAAACACTCCTTCAGAGTTCCAAGCAATCCTACAAACCACGCAGCTCAATCAGGGAAGTGGGCTTCGAAATTGGTTCCGTTGTAAAGACCCATACAATAAACAGGAGGCCTTTACGAGTATCACTTCGAACGTGTTAATGTATTGATGACAGTAAAGTTACCTGAAAGGGTCAAACAGCACTGTATGGTACGTTATACGAAACGCGACAAATTCAAGTCAAGATTCCAGATTCCTGAACAATCCTACATACACACTTCAAGCACACGCAACTAAATGTCACGATTCGGGTAACGGCCCACAAAATCCACGTCCCATAAAGAGCATATATGCACCCCTCATCACCGCCACGCAGCGAAGAACAGGACATTAAAAAAAAAAGGACAAATATGTGTGTGTGTGTGTGTGTGTGTGGAAAAAATGGACATAGGATTTGGTACGCAATATTACCAATGTCAAAGGATAAGTCAAGTTCCCGTTTATCCCTCCCCGTCTTTCGACGAGATATGCGTGTGGTATTCCTTTGTTAGTTCGACTAGCCTTATTACATAACCCGCGTTGAATGGCAGAGGGGAAGACCGCGGCAGCAGATAAAAGCCGATGCTGTAGACACGATGGTACGAAGGTCTACTGCAAAGTGGCTTGATCCATCTCCTCCACCCCTTCGTCAGACAACCGAGTCGAGTGGCACGAGAAAACACTCTTCTGATGACGTAACACTTACTCCCCGCTGGCGAAGGAGTGCCTGCTGCGCTCTTACTGCCACCACGAGTTTGGTGTTGCAGGGGCCGGTCGGCAGCCCAGCATGCAGTGTCAAGAATGGGCATCAGATGGAACTAGTTTCCAGGAAGTAGCCACCAAGACGGAGTACATGCCCTCGCCGCGCAATGTCGCTTCCATCCATCACATCGACAACACGCTGACTTGCGAGGCGATGGTAAGATGTGCTGTATACTACAGATAATATAATGGTGTGGCATTTAAATCCACAAGACTTCTTCTCCTGACGGGTAAAAAAGGAAACAACCAGCACACCAGCCAGGACTCTGCACATAGTTCCTTGCACTACGCATCCAATTTCGTCCCGTATCCCAACTACTATACACAGCGGCGCTGGCAAAATAAATATCATTCAATTTGGCAATGCAGTAACGCCCGACTTGCACCCAAAACGTCCACGGTTCCGATCTCGTTCAGCCCGCCAACTACGGTGAGGTTTCCGCTGTCTTCCTCAGCCCCTCCAGATTCCGGGACCTCACCTTAAAACGGGCGACGAAAGCTTCCTTCCAGGGTCTTTCCAATTCATTACCACATTATTGGACGCTATATAACCAGAGTTACATGCCGCATCGTAACATGAACTACAGTTAAACTACAAATAAACGACCGCCAATATACTTAGAGCAACGCTGAAACGGTATATTCCACGTGTAAAACTAAAACACTGGTAAAAATTATATGGTTGGGTCTGTTACTATTACAATCAGTATTTTCTACTCAGCACAAAATCCGAGGCAGAGAAATGAATGTTAAAAAAAAAAAAAGAAATATAAACAACAGCCTGACTCATCACTCTGGCATATGAGATGTTCAAGTTCGATAACCAGCTTGGTACAGACTACCGCAAATGCAGTTTTGTAATGTTTTCCCAGTCCCTCACAGCAACAAGAGATGTTTAATTATTAAACTTGTCGCGAGAACTCTCTTCCATATACCAGCTACATCAATTTTTAGTACACTATACTTCAGCAAAGATAGAATGTCCTAAAACAACCCAAAATATGTCACGGATGTGTTTGAAACCTCTTGATATCAACAGGCTACAAGTCTGTAATATGACATCTCATTAGATGGTTTATCACATGAAAGACTAATTTCACTTTCACAGGTTACATTAAATTTCTTCACAAAAAGGAACATATTTCAAATGTAATAACAGGATACAAATATGCACTTTTATCATGAAGTCTCACATCCTAACAACATTCTGATATGTTTTACCCATAATTCAAATGTACATTTATTTAACTGTCTGAAGCACCAAATTTCTAGTAATAAATATTTAAAATTATAGTTCCTGTCTCACAGCAAGCACACACACTCACCTAAAAAAAATCAGTCAAACGTTGCATAGGGCCAAAAATGCCATGCGAGATTTCAGGCTTCCAGTGCGGTGTAGTTGTGGTCTTTGCTATTCTGGAATGTTACATGGCTTAGGGAGGTAGATGGTTACAGCGAAGTAACCAGCTACCAACCAACACCATGTAAAATTCCAGAACAGGGAAGTCCCTTACATAATACTACTGCTTTACTGTGTTAAAGCAATATATTAACAAATAAAAGAGGAAAAGTCATATTTAAAACCACAACCAACATCACAAATGCCCTGTACACAAGAACTGTACCTAGATACAGACACATGACACACAGTTCCACATAAACTTAGGACATTCATCCTTCTATTCAGTTTGTGCTGTGGATTTTCCTTACACATTAATGATTCAAGCACTTTTGTTTTGCCTGGAGGCCAACGACTGAAGTGAAAGTGTCACAGCATTGCATAACACAGGCTTGCCCGTTCGCCACCTCTCCATACAACTGCCAGAACAAATAAAATTCACACATCCAGTCCAACTCATTATAAAACAAACCATACAACAGTCATATTTTACAGTACGGTTTGCAATGAATAATCAAATTACTTCAATGAATTAACAGAGGCAGTGTGGACTGGTAAAAATAAACCATTAAAAGCACCAGCCTATGTGAACAGTTCTATCTGCTTCTAGAGTAGTATGTCCCATGCCTCTGCTGGATTAGTCTATGTGCATCTAAGAGCCAGACTACATGGCATCACATCCCTAAATATAACAATGTTCAGTCACTGAAGTGAAAATCTCAAATCTCACACAATTTCTCACAAAATAGAGGCAGCTACTTCTTCTGCCGCTATAACTACAAGCTTGCCAGAAATGCTGGTCAGTGTCACTTACAAAAGGCACTAACTGGCATATTATTAAAATCGCCAAGGCAGCTGATCTAGTAACACTTAAGACCCAGTTCCTAACACAAAGACATGGCATCCTAATTACAGAGACCAACCACCTCAAGTTGTTTCGGGAAACGGTTCCTGATTATTCCATGAATCATGTAAAACCCACTACGAGAGACAGGACAAAATGCAGATTTTAATGTCAAAGTGATGACACATATACCAACCACTGTGATCAGTAGGATTAAGAATGAAGAGATCTGGCTAACGAACTTCTATAAGAATTCAATTTAATGAATTTAACTATAGCAAAATCTTGAAGATAACAGATTCCTTATAACTGCCATCTTGACCAGCAAAATGTTTTCTCTAATTTCACGCATGACATTCTTAAACACCCGACCATTCAATTTGTTAACGAAAAGTGGGTCACCTAAACAGATGATGGTATAGGCTACATAACATGAAACTACACACACATACACACTGAAATAATTAATTATTAAACAATTACTGAGGTGGTATCAATCAAAATATGTGTCTATATACAAGTCCTGATGACAGGAAAGGTTTCCACACCACCACCTCAACAGAAGGCTCGGCTGCCTAAATGCCACAAGTGAATTTCTGAAAATGTTTTCTGCTGAATTCAACCTACACAGCAGTAATTTTTCAGGTATGCGAACATAAGTTACACCCACAGTATGTTAACTTCTGCTGATAAGGCATGACACATGACATAATATCAGCTTCAGGTCGTGTGGACAGTTTTATGAAGAAACACTTTCTGGTAACACCAGTGAAATAATGACAAGTAAAAACTGACTTACAAATTAAAAGGGGTGCAATTCACTGCAACACTGACTCTAAAAAGACACTTTCATTCAAAGGTTATACAACATCATAACAGCTGTACTGACTTTCCAAATGTTGAAACAACAAAATATGAAAAATCAGGTAAATTTATGTGCATAACAACAGCTAATAATGAATAATACTTCAATGTATAGGAAAAGCACATATGCAATGGATGGCAGCTTAATTTGAAGAGAAGGAAAACAAAACAGAATATTTCAGTTATTTTTCTCTTTATGTGCCAAATTTTGTTGTACCAAAAATGTCAAGTGCACCCATGCTCCAATCAGCTTTTATAAATCTTTTCTTTATGCTAACCATCAGTCAGGTTACATGGTCCCCAACTTGACATATGAAAAAACCTTCAGCACTTCAAAACCTGATATTTGTCTAGGTAATATGCCTCAAAAATGAATCATAAAGACTGGTAAGTTGTGTATACGGAAATAATAACTGCATACTGCAAAAATCATCCGGCTCAGAATAGGAACAAGTGGTGGGTTCTTGTGAATACAGCAATAACCACATGGGTTCCATACAAAGCAGGGAATTTCTAGACTATTTAAGTAACTACTAGCTTCTCAAGAAATTAATGAGTAAATTAGTTACTACTAAAATGACACACAAAAAAAAAAATAATACAGTGGACCTACAAAACGCTGGGATTATAATTGTTAAAGGAAGTGCTACAAACTACAATGGTTTAATCCAAAGAGATCTGACAGAATGGTATATCATGCTTATTAATGGTCAACCTCCATACTAAATCAATCAGCATGTATTCCTAATATAGGTCAGTCCAATGATTCAGATTAACTCCTCTTTCACACCTACATAAGTCTATACCTCCCCATTCTTTCACCTAAGGATGTAAATCGACCCAATGTCCAAAATGTTGCACCGACTTTTACATATCTGTGGACCACTCAATGAAGGAAAAAGGCCAAATCCTAAGTAGTCCAACAAGGCTTGCATTCTGTTCACAAATGAACTTCCACAACCTAAGGCAGTTCCTGAACAGTCTGATTTCAATACTACCTGGAGACACATCACTAATTTCTCTGCTACACTAATTTAGAAACTGCTAAACGATTAGTTAATATAACACTCATATTCATTCTGAATGCATAATACTAAGCATGTTCAGTCGAGCGGTAATGCTTCTGACTTGTATTCGGAAGATGCCCAGTTTAAATCCCGGGCAGAACATGACTATTCCAGTTACACTTTCTCAGAGGTCTCAAATCATATCATGCTGCTTCTTTCAACATCCTTCCCAATCCATTATTCACTAACCATCCTATCATTCAATGCTACATAGTCAGAGTTGCTAAATGCATCATTAAATAAACCATACATAAATATGCATGCACTACCCACAGACTCACCATAATTACACCCTAATATAATGCATGCCATAAAAGGACACAAGTAGAAACATGCTTATCTGTTTATAACACTAAGTCCTGGCTAAGCTAGACACGTTATTTTGAAGAACTTCCTTCCATGAACTCTGATTTATCATACCCTAGTTCCTACGACATGCAAAATCACATAATTATGCATCACTGCAGCATAGAAAGTTTATACTCTAGTAACAATCAACTGATTATTTAATATTAATATCAACAGTGGCATGTACAAGACCTATGTCAATTAACTTCAAAATATTTACAATAAGATTGAACACAAACTTCACCATCTCCTATTACAACTTCATGTGTGTATTTGTAATCCAGTTTTATTATAGATATTTTCCAAACTATCTAATCCTGTTGCAACATCAAGTGATTAATTACAGCACTTAGATTACAATAAAGGTACATACTTGATCGCCGTTACAAGTGTAAGGGCATCAGAAACTGTGCAGTAATATAAAGATGGGCTTGCAGTCACAGCTTACATTAACATTTCAGTATGTAAGACCTCAAGGCAGAGCTGACATAACCAAAAAATGCAGTTACATAATAGCATGAGACTGTACAATTGTTATGTTAACTACTGTAAATACTTTAAGTTACTTTGCATACATACCAGAATACTGAAATTTCGCGTGTAGAACCTATGTCATTAACTCACATCCTACCAGACGCTTGACACTCTTAACATATTAAAGTTACATTACCAATATTCAGCAGTTTCATTCAGGAAAATATAACATATGACCAATTTACCTGACATGTAAAACCGCTAGACACAAGAAACGGCAAACAGAAAAATATTGATTTCATGTTAAAAATGGCAGAGGCAACATACTGCTTACCCACATTTAAAGACTGCTGTCTTATGGGATGTAAGGACAGTAGAAAATGGATCACAGACAGGGTGAACGGTTTATCCTCTTCCTGCACAGGAATTCGTTAACATGCAGTTTAGTAGGCAGGTACCAAAGTTTCCAAAAAACCTGCTGCCTCCAACTTTGAAGATGAGAGCAGCAGGTTCCTCCAAAATCCTGTTACTCATCAAACAACAAGATGCCAGATCCCACGAGATCACAGTAACCACACTAAGAACATCAAGGGCATTAGTTACTTGGTCCACACTTCTCAAAAGTGCACATTTGGGAATTAATAGTACAAGTGAGATTAAATAATATAAAAGGAAAATAAAACTGCATGTTTGGACTGCCTTGTGCAAGATTTTGTGGCACTTAATGCACCAAAAGCTCCCTAACCTAAAAGTAACAATATACAAAACTTGATGCAGGCAAATTCCAAGCTTAATATTACTTACACGCTCCACTTATTTCAATGCTAAGACTATGTACTCATCAGAAATTAGAAGTTTCTCCCCCAGCACAGCATACAAATCTACCATCAACAACAAAGAGCTACCAAGTTCACCGAATCAGCACATAAAATAATCATAATCCCATTTTTTCAGTTTTGGTTTGAATGAATGAATTCAAAATGAAATCAAAATGCAATCTGAAGATATGGTGAAATTATAAAATTATCTGTCCCAGAAAGCATTCTCACCAGTGCCACTGTCTCTGCATGTTGCAGGTAATGCTTACGACAAGACTAATATGCCTACATTTCACCTTAGATGGAAGCAAACTGTTAAACATGAAACACATGCTACTGTCATGCATGTGGTGTGTCTCCATACCAGTAGTATGCTGCTAAATACAAAATGTACACAGGCAATTTGTTTTAAGCACAAATATTACATTATTACAATAATAACAAAACTGCACACCAACATCAGTACTTCCCACAGTACTTAACCTTACATTCCTTCTTCAATCAACTGTCACAAAAAGACGTTACTTTGCTTTCGTAAAGGTAATTAAATATGGGATGAAACAATTTAAAGCAGTGCTACACAAAACTTGTTTTTAAGATTTCCATTAATGCAGATTTAAAAACATGGACATAAACCTGCACTGTCACTGAAAGGTTAGTAATCATGCATAACTACCCTGAATGTACTTTACCCACTGTTACAGTCCTATTTCATTGCACAATGTAATTATAATTCTGCATTTTAAAACTACACTACAAGAAAACCAAAGTGTAATATTATGAAATCACATGCAGGTGTTATGGGTTAAATAACCTGTATCACACTTCGCTAGCATAACGATCGGGTCCGCGTCGAAATACGTTTTATAAAACAACACTATCAATTACACTGAAGACTAGATTGTTTTGAAATATGCGAAAAAATAGGTGCAAATGTAACCTACTATTAGTAAACAAAATCGCCTAGTATTGATCACATCGTTCATGGCACTCAAAAAACGCTGCCAGTATCTACCAATCAGTTCTGACTATAGATGCGACAGTTATCTTTTACCTGAACAAGTTGCCGGCATTATGAATCAGTTCCTCTACACATTCCCTTCAATCGTGCAATCCATTAATTTTCAAGGTCCTGATAATCAACAGCACCAAAACACACGAAGTTTATGGAATTCAAGCAATGTTCTGTTCACACATCAATTCACAGAAACACTTATATCACCTGGATAAGAAACAGACAATCAATTTAATTAAACACTTCTTGACACTCGATATTTTTTGTAATTTATAATAGCTGCACTACAGTTATGCTGCTTCAATATGGCTGCTTGGAGTCGGCTGTATTACCAAGCTGCGAAGATTTGTTGACCCTGGACACAGTGTGTAGTAAAACGGTATGTTATTGGTCAAACGGAAAAGACAGGCGTTCTGATTGGTTCAAGCACTCACATTCCCAAGGTCAGCAGGGCAGAAGGGCGAAACATGCACCTGACAAAACTTCGTTTAGAAGGGAAAAATACGATTTCGTGGCGAAATGTTCTATAAAAGTGCAACACATGCAGTTACGCCATATCTCACGTACGCAGTTCTTTATACAGAGATTGGAAGTGCTCACCACGAAATATAAACTGAATTAATTATCAGTTACGTAGCACGCCGCTCAAGGTGCCATAAATATTAATGTTTTGTGGCATTTATATTTTAAATACGTTTTCTTAGACTTTTGCGTGAAAAAAGAACAAATTCCTAATGCAAATTAAGAAGACGTGCATATTAATATTTACTACAAGTTAATGAGAATTATGTAAAAAATTATTAATACCCACTTGTTGATTTCACATGTCAAGCTAAAAATTTAAAATTATCCCCTTCGCGATTCGCTTTTGTATTGTTATCGCTTAAAGATCCAGAAAATATGACCGTAACACATATGCAACTGACAGTGCAGTAACTCCTGCAGCGCACTGTTTTAGGCAAAACCAATGGCCTAGCGAGTCGGAGTGGTAGCTGGTAACTAGGCGAACCACGGAAACGATTCTATACTACCAGTGGCTGCTTTTAAACTGCAGAGGATATTGTCAAGTAGTTAAAAGAGATCGAAAACTTTAAGAATGTTAGACTTTACCTGAACTGGAGTTTAACGGAGTCAACATCTACGCAATGATGTGTCGAGATATGAAATCGTAGGTGGCATGGACAGGGAGGCGTGTTAAATGATCGCTGTCAAAGTGCATTCACTGAGTGGTGTGAAATGAAAACATTTACAATGGAAAATTATGTACGGCAAGAATATAAGTACACTTGAGAAATCAAAATGAAAGCAATATTTCTAGAAGAAGGAAATATGATTTGGAAAGCAACAAAAAATTAAAATACGGATATACTAAAAAAATGCCTAAAAAGAATAAGAAATAGGAACAACGAAGGAGAAGGAACAAAAGAACAGACAAAAACTAAAAGAAAACGAGTTCCGGCACTAATTCCTCTTTCGGTGGGTTTATTGGGTTGTTTAGATAAAACTGCCCATAATACTTCTCGTGTTACAAATGAGAATTTTCGCTCAGAAAAAATCGCATACGTTTGTTTCCAATAACTTTATCCAATAACAAATTATAGCTTATCTCTCTCACGCTTACTGTGGCAATTCCAACTATCTACGACTTTTCATCTAGAGTTATACATACATCATCTTGAATATGACACACTTGACAAACTAAGGTACTTTTGTGAAGCAAATAGGTGATGCACAAAGCCCGAGTGCCAGGTTGCCATGGCGAATAAAATGATGACGGTAGCGCCAAATATCTGTGTGTCCTCAGCAAGGAAATGGCTGCACTCATGGCTCCTTTAATTTCGAGTTGGCTTGTAGATTTCTGGAAAATTTCTGTACCTGTGGGCTAGGTTATGGAAGTGGTTCAAAATTATAAAATCCCATCCTCGATTTTTCAGTGATACGATAGATTCTTCAACCCTGAAGACGGAAGCAGCATGTTCCTACAAATCGCTGGTACACATTTATTGGAACCCAGTGTCGTCTCAATACATTAAATCATAATTACCATAGTCATCGTTCCGAGAGCCAATAAATATCACGGGCTGGGGAAGTTGAAGTGCAGGGTGCTGTGGGAAAATGTGCACCTCACTCACGAAGAAGAAGTAAGAGGAGGATCGAGAAAAGCAGACGATCAGAATCTTCTTAATGTGGATGGGGTGGATGGGGCATGGTAGAAACAAAAAATAGATATAAAATTTTGGTTGGATAATCTGAAAGATGGAGACCCTTTCGAAAGGCGAGGCATTTATGGAATATTCGTTTATAATACGCTTATTATACTCGTATAATGTGACATTGTGGATTGGATTTATCTGTCTCGGGATATGAACCAGTTACTATCGTGAAGATGACAATGAAGTGTCAGGATACATAAAAGGAGGGAAATTTCTTGACCAGCTAATTAAATACCAGCTTCTCGAAAAGGACTGTATTCCCTGAGTTTGGTTAAAATGTAGGGTATTTTGAGTTCAAGGTTTCTGCAATCAGGAAGCAATGCACTGTAACATAAACTTTCAGCCACCTTGTCAAGGCAAGTACTGCACAGTGACAGTAATGTCCAAGTGCTCACAGAGACCCAGTTTACCCATCTGTATAAAAAAAAACCCTATGTCATATCATATCAGCCACACACTATGCACTCTACAGACACGATATGCGAACCTGCTATGCTTAGCTTGCAGTTGCCATAAATTAAGATAGACCACGTACAATAGAAAATATTAGCTTCAACGTACAACGCATAAATTATACTGTTCCATCACATAGATTGCTAGTCCTCGGCTGTTACTTTATCTTTATCATAACCTTTTTGTGGACAAGAAATACGAATAGGCAAACAGACGGTTAGGCATTCAGACAAAATACACTGCCCACCTTACCCTAACTGCACAAAGATTTTTCTCCTATCTAAATAAACAAAATGGTGCACAAAGCAAATTCTTGCTAATAACCAACTTGACGCACTTTTTCATGAATTTTTTTTCATCTCTCTACATGTTTCGAAGATCACAGTGCTCATCATCAGGAGATCGAATTGTATTAATATATCATCTGGTATGATTAGTCTGTATAAGTGACTCCTTAGTATACCTGATCGGCATACCAGTCACATACACAGACCAATCATACCAGATGACGTATTTATACAATTCGATCTCCTGATGATGAGCACTGTGATCCTCGAAACATGTAGAGAGATGAAATAAACAAATACATGAAAAAGTGCGTCAAGTTGGTTATTAGCAAGAATTTGTAACGAGATGCACGGTCAACAAAATATAAAATGGTGCCCAAAGCATTTGATGCATACTTTATTCTACACTTGTCTACAGCCTGCCCACATCATATGCTAGCTCGCGCTCAGCTCAAGGTAAGCTCACGGACAGATATTTATGTAGATTTTTCACACTGAACAATATCGCGCCACTCAAATGCAGTTAATTTTGGTTTTCTGTAATCGCGTTACTTTTATGTCAAATAATCTTTCCAAGAACACTTGCTGTTATATCATGGCTCCGTAACCTAAGCGTGAAAATTGCATAAACAAATTAATTTATATAGATATAAAGAATACTTTCGCCGACGGTTTCCGGGTCGTGAGCGTACCCATAATATGAATCAAGCTTTGTTTTTAGGCCATAGTGCGGCTGGCAGAAGTAAATTCTAATATTATTTGAGTCCATGTCACAACCATATCCTCAAATTTGATGTGATTTTGACCGTGCATCGTCGTTAATATGTGGAAATAAAATGCCAGCTAGATGCAACAGAGGTTTTTATTGCAGATCTTATTGCTTG
>JGI20166J26741_11613918_pt1 | contig 11554 bp, 6 predicted proteins | sample TergutCu122P5_FD_26741 | JGI IMG/M metagenome (IMG submission 26741) | reverse complement strand
GTCAGAACGGGCATGTTGAGGTGGTGCGAGAGTTGCTGAAACATGGCGCTAATGTGAATACCGTACATACAGATGGTTTTACTCCTCTGCACATTGCAGGTGGGCACGGGCATGTCGAGGTGGTGCGAGAGTTGTTGAATCGTGGTGCTAATGTGAATACTGCAAATAAAGACGGTATTACTCCTCTGTATGTAGCAGGTCAGAATGGGAAAGTTGAGATGGTGCGAGAGTTGCTGAAACAAGGCGCTAATGTGAATACCGTACATACAGATGGTTTTACTCCTCTGCACATTGCAGGTGGGCACGGGCATGTCGAGGTGGTGCGAGAGTTGTTGAATCATGGTGCTAATGTGAATACTGCAAATAAAGACGGTATTACTCCTCTGTATGTAGCAGGTCAGAACGGGAATGTTGAGGTGGTGCGAGAGATGCTGAAACATGGCGCTAATGTAAATACCGTACAAACAGACGGTTTTACTCCTCTGCACATTGCAGGTGGGCACGGGCATGTCGAGGTGGTGCGAGAGTTGTTGAATCATGGCGCTAATGTGAATATTGCAGATAAAGACAGTTTCACTCCTCTGTACATTGCAGGTCAGAATGGGCATGTCGAGGTGGTGCGGGATTTGTTGAATTGTGGTGCTCATGTGAATACTGCACATAAAGATGGTTTTACTCCTCTGTACGTAGCAGGTCAGAACGGGCATGTCGAGATGGTTCGAGAGTTGCTGAAACATGGCAGTAATGTGAATACTGTAAATAAAGAAGGTTTTACTTCTCTGTACGTAGCAGGTGAGCATGGGCATGTCGAGGTGGTGCGAGAGTTGTTGAAACATGGCAGTAATGTGAATACTGCACATAAAGACGGTTTTACTCCTCTGCATGTAGCAGGTGAGCACGGGCATGTCGAGGTGGTACAAGAGTTGTTGAATCATGGTGCTAATGTGAAAGCTGCAGATAAAGACGGTTTTACTCCTCTGTACGTAGCAAGTCAGAACGGGCATATCGAGGTGGTGCGAGAGTTGCTGAAACATGACCCTAATGTGAATACTGCAGATAAAGATGGTTTCACTCCTCTGTACATAGCAGGTGGGCACGGGCATATCGAGGTGGTGCGAGAGTTGCTGAAACATGGCGCTAATGTGAATACTGCTAATAAAGACGGTCTTACTCCTGTGTACATAGCAGGTGGGCATGGGCATATTGAGGTGGTGCGAGAGTTGCTGAAACATGGTGCTAATGTGAATACTGCACATAAAGATGGTTTTACTCCTCTGTACGTAGCAAGTGAGCACGGGCATGTCGAGGTGGTGCAAGAGTTGCTGAAACATGACCTTAAAGTGAATACTGCAAATAAAGAAGGTTTTACTCCTCTGTACGTAGCAGGTCAGAATGGGCATATTGAGGTTTTGCGAGAGCTGTTGAAACATGGCGCTAAGGTGGATAATTCAAACAATGCTGGACGGATGTTTATCAATCTAGCTGCTGAAAAAGGCTACTTGGACTTGATCTGTGATGCGCTGAAATAAGTGCCTAATGTGAATAATATAAAGAAATTTCATTTTACGTCTCTCATCACTACAGCTTAAAACGGTGTTATGTAAGATAACAGACAGTAGCTGAATAACGTTGCTACTGTTTATATTGCCAATAACGCTTGCTGTTCATTGGAGACATTTTTGTTTTCACAGTGCACATGGCCTTATTCTTAGAGTTGCTGAGTTGTGACTGTTGCGTGGATATTCAAAACTAAGATATATACAATATTCTAAGTCACGCAGCACATTTAGGCAAAACAGATATTACATTGTTGCTCTAATGCCATGTTATTGTTTATAATGCAAGGTACTACGGCAGTTTCCTTAAATGCATCGGCCGTAAATTCTAACTTTTTATATGGTAATTATCATTACTATTTCACACATGATTATTTGTATTATGTATCAGAGAGTGCTGTTTTTATGTAGACAAGCAACTGTATGATCATGTGCTTGAAAATCATTCGGCGTTATTGGTTTTTTTTGTCACAGCTAATGTTTGTTATACTGCCTTACATCTACTGTTAATGTGACTGGCTGCACAGTGCTGACACTTTGTGAAGGTCAGTTATCAGTGCCTGCAAATAACTGTACATTGTGTGGTTATGTGCTGGAATATTATTCTGCATTATTTGTTTGTTTATCACAGCTAATGTTTGTTATATTGCCTTATATCTACTGTTAATGTAACTGGCTGCACAGTGATGACACTTTGTGATGGTCAGTTAGCAGTGCCTGCAAATAACTGTACACTGTGTGGTCATGTGCTAGAATATTATTCAGCATTATTTGTTTGTTTATCACAGCTAATATTTGTTATATTGTCTTATATCTACTGTTAATGTAACCATATTTCAGTATTATATCTCATCCTCCAACCCTTTTCATCCTCTATGGTGATGTAAATCTGTCACAAAACCTCCTGTCAAATGTACCCACCATTTCCTCTGCCTCCCTGGACATGGTCCATGTCTCACATCCGTAACATAAAATTGGAAAACTATACAGTCTTATATATTCTTATTTCATTTTTCCAATGTATTTTGCTGTTTCAAATGAATACAGGATGATTCAGGAGGAACAGACAACTTTGTGGATAATGCACATTATTCAAGTGTTTTGGTATAAAGAAGCAGAGAGAACTCCAGTGTCACAGACAATCGCATTAGTTCCCTGAAAATCAATCAGTTCATTCACTTGCTATTGAAATATTCACAATCATCACATACCACCTTCTTCACTATTAAAAATCTTTGTATTCTGCCCACAGTATATCTATGCAATGCATGACTCTCAGATTGAAGAGTAACTACTTCCCTAAAGAGTAGGAATTGGTTGATGTTTGTAATGCACATGTAGTGTTTTATCTATGAGGCAGGAATAACAATTCTAAGTATCATTCTGATGAATTTCATGTTTTAAGCAGTCAGTACTTACTTCTCTCCTGTTTCAGACAAAGTACATAGAAACTGTCATACTGAATGGTCTCTGGGTCCTTCTAGCAGCTGATCAAACCTAATTCCCCAGCCTATCCAATCCCCACATTCACAGCATGTGCACAATTGTCCTCCTCTGCTTCCCTACTTGTACAGTCTGCAAAAGCAATAATGTAACTATAACCACACATCAATAAAAACCTGATGAAATTTTAAAAGCTACAAGCAGCTTGCCACTATAAGACATGCACAATTTCAGGTCCTTCCACCTGCAGACTGCTAATCCAGTACACATCTGCACAAGCAGATATCAGAAACACAATTTAATCCTGTGCAGTAAGAATTGCAAGTAACAAATACACAAAAATTCAATTCACACTTCACAGTAAATACAGTCCGCTTGATAAAGACCTATCAGTTAATGCTGTTTATAGAATACAGTAATCACGGTTTGTTCTTACAATCATATGCAGAGGTGGCGTTAGGAGTACGCGGGGCCTAGGGCCGACCATGACTGCGCTGGGCCAGAGTATCGGTATCTCAATTGCTATGCTACCACAAACCTTTTGAGGCGACATGGAGGCGATTACGATACAAAAGACATCCAAGTATTACACTACGTAATTTGACCTTGAAGAAGGATTTTAAACAGAGCATGTATCAGCATTTCCAATTTACTGGAGAATATAGCTTGACAAACTCATAAGGACGACCTTAGGCCTGAAGCGCGGGGCCCCCTCAAGAGTGGGGCCTGGGGTGGTCACCCCACCTGCCACCCTCAAACGCCGCTTCTGATCATATGGAACACATAAATATACTGCAAAGTGTAAAATTTTGAAACATTTTAAAGAAGCGGTACATACAGTGACAATACACGGTACATACAGTCACAATAAGCATGAGGTTACAGACGAACGGCAACAAAATTTTTTAATATACAAATAAAATTCATGTGACATTTGGTGGTAAATATTGTCACCATTTCGGTCTATTAACCGTTGTGGAAGAATGCTCACTGAATGCAATATTGGCACAACCCAAAAACTGCCATTCGGGGTGTAAGCTTGAATTGAAAAAATATGAAAAGATGTCATTACTGGCAGATGTAGTTGTTGTATTTTAGGGTTTCAGTTCAGTTCATTTCAATTTTAATTCAATTCAATACAGTTCCGCTTGTTGCTTGCTGTATTCATAAAAAGCAGCGTTTTTTTCCACGTGGCGTGTGATATCACGCTGCTTATTGCTTGTTAAGTACGGTCGGTCGGCACGAAATGCAGTAGTGTCGTTCGTTCTTGTCTGTAAAGGCAGTACGTACAGGCTGATAAGTTTATCTCAAGGGCTGTAGTTTGAGTGTTACTACATAATATTGATTGATGTTTTGTTTGTACACACAGCTAACAGACCAAGCAGCGCACATGCATGCACAACCCACCATGTCAATAACTAACAAACAAATAAAGTGAACCGCAATACATCACAAACACAAACTTAAGATGACCTGCTGAGGTCAACATATGTATTAAGGAACAAAGGGCATTACTGTTGCAATTCTTATAGTCTATATTACAATAATAATAATAATAATAATAATAATAATAATAATAATAATAATAATAATAATAATGTTGGTGCAAGATAACCCACATTTCCATTTAAGTACTTCATACAGCACAACAATAAATAAACAAAAGAAGAAAAAAAACAGACTGAAGACATATGCGATAGACTGCTGTGGAGTAGTACACTGCCACCTAACAGAACGCATTTTATTGTTGGCCTTAAGAAAAAGAACATAATTAGCAGCTTCATAAAATGTGCTGTGCAATCACGATGATAAATTGAAGGATTGCAAGATGAGATCGTCGCTCTTCTAGGATTTCACGCAGTGCAGATTGGTAGCTGGTTACCACACACTCCATTCCCTATGTAACCGCATACCTAAGTGCTCCCGGCACTTTTCTTAGACTTCTTGACCCTTGAAGCTGGGACCAACAGAATGTCCCAAAAGTCAGTAACTAACTACCATTCTACACTGCGTAAAATCCCAGAAGAGCCACGATATCATTTACAGCACAGTGGAAGGCTGAAATCATGTTCATTACAAGATGGTTGGGAAGTGCAATATACAGAGGGAAGAAAACAAATGGATATGAAATTTGAGATAAAGAAACTGAACAAAAGATGTCACTTGGAATATTTAAGCATATGCACAAGGTTAATAGTGGATGATGAACATATATAACCTGAATGTGCAGCTTGATTTGGCTGGTTGTGAACTGGGATCACAAGCAAGCGGTTGTAATTATGATAACGAACCGCTGGGTTTCACAAAATTCAGGCAAAGTTCTTCACCAGATGAGTAATGGCCCCAGAGCAATACTGATTTTCTACATTATGATTCTAGGTGCAGTCAAATTACAGGCAACACACATGAGACAATAATACTCTTAATTTCTGGTTGCCGCACATAATTTTGGGTTTTTGTTCTGATGCAGTTTTTCATTTCTCAAAGTCTATAACTTCAGATATTACAAACTGCAATGCACCTTCCATCACCCATCATAAGTTCAACAGACTCAGTGGCACAGCCAACATGCACATCGAGTGGACATCGCTTCGAATACAGTCCAATTGAAATGCTTCCATCCATACCAGTGTCCATATCTCAGCCTCATAATAGCAGATATCAGGTGTCAGCGGATGTCCTGCAATGAACAGGCCCACCCTATCAACAGGAACACAGCTATAAGCACAAAATAAGGATAAATTAGGACACATCAGTTTTATCATCTATTATTGGGATGATCAAATCAAAGAGAGTGGGATGGGCATAGCATGCAGAATGCACAGGAGACAAAACATATTCACACAACATTTTGGTTGTAAAAATTTAAGAAAAGTGACCACTTGAAAAGGGAAATGTGAGGATAATATTAAAATAGATCTTAACACTCTCAATCCCAGCAATTCTGATCGCTTCTGAATTTCTAACATAGCCACTATTACACAACAAAATTAGAAAACAAAACACTCTTTAAAAAAAAGTACTGTAATCACTTACATAAATTGCATACAATTAAAATTACAAATTATCAATACACATGAACCCTCCTACACATTTCAGCGATAAATCGCCATCCTCAGGAAGACACAAATACAAAGCCATGTATATTATTAAAGCACCAAATGTACATACATAATGTTGAAATGTAAAGCAGCAGCTACAAATATAATAATGTGGCTAATATGGATAGTATGATGCTGTCATGTTTTTGGTTAAAATTAATTTCTATGCCACTGTTTACAGTGTGTGTAGTGATACACACATAAACATCCAGTATCGCAGTTTTTGATTCAGAAGGATTAAGTCCCTGTGCTTGTATTGATGTGTCTTGTGTAGGAGAGTCTTGTATGAAAAATACTAAAGAAAGAACAGTTCATTTGCAGAGAAAAGGGTATCAAAAGAAATGCCAAAAATGCCATCTAGTGATTTAAACTATGAGGGCAAACTGCATTCTGGGAGTGCTTTGTTTTCTAGCATTATGTTTTTAATCAACCACAGACTGTTACGCCATTTTGAATATCATAGTGTTATCCATGACACCACAAGGTAATGAATGTGTTAAAGATGGGACGGTGTGTACCGAATTCTGACTACAGCAATGAACTACCAGGCTTCATACGATGTGAGAAATGTCTTAATGACTGGAACAGCTGGTACCATCTTAATAAGTGATTTGTGTATGTAATTAGTTCAGCATTACTAGCTGCTTCTGTGTCCTCACACAAAGCAGAACATTGTGCAGTGACTATATGGCGCTGAACTGCGTCTGTCCATCTGACTTGGTATTATCCACATATAAATGCTGACGGAATTCTAAGAACTCTCATTAAATGCAACACTTAAGCCCTTCAGTGGTGGGCTTGTGATGCCTACAGGAATTATATCTTTGATATTTATGGCCTTCTGCTTCATCACTTCCAATGATATGGCAATTATCAGAATGACAGTGAAGTGGACTGACATTTCTTGACTAGCTGAGGAACTGTCAGCTTCTCAGGAATAACTCTGCTCCATGTAGTTAGTGAGTTAGTGGGCCTACAGTTTGAATCAATGGGAAATGTGGTATTCTTCACATTCCCAAAGTTAGTTTTGGGTAGAAATGAACGGTTCCATGCTACGAGCAGAGAAAGCCCCACAAAGACAAATCTAATCAGCAAATTACACTTGCAGTGCCCTCAATGACAGTTCAGTACTGAACCTGAAGGCCATAAAATGTTGTAACTGTGCATGGTGCGTTGAATTAAACATTAACTTATTAACACTCATCAAAATACAAAAGATTCGACATAAAAATTAAGCATTTTTTTGATATGATGTGTTGTCTGTGCATGAAGTCACAGCACTGCAACTTTCAAAAATTTAAAACCAGTTCAGTCACAATTTACAGACAATTTCCAGATTAACATTCCCGAAAGCAAATAAAAATAATGTGGACATTTGAAAACAAATCACTTCAAAATCAGTGACATATCTATAGCACTGACATGAATATCAATGATGTGGATATCTACTGAAAAATACCACAACAAAGATGGAACTGGAAGTGACTAAGCTACAGGCTGGATATCAGGGAATCTTTAGTTAAATTCCTGGAAGGGACAGAAATTCTTTCCTTCCACAGTATCCAGACCAGCTGCAGGGCTCATTGAACCTCTATCAAAAATATACTAGCAGTTCTCCCCACCCCCGCCCGGGCGTGTGCGCACACACACACACACACACCTGTAATGAAGTATCCCCACTCACATTTTCATTTTGATTAAATATGCTCAAGCTTCTTCCACTCCATCACACATCTACATTAAGCATCACTTAATTAAGCACAGGGACTTTAGTCACTCACATTTTCATTTTGATTAAATATGCTTCAAGCTACTTCCACTCCCTCACACATCTACACTAAACATCATTTAATTAAGCACAGGAACTTTAAACTGCTCTACTCCAGGCACAGATCATAAATGACGACTCCAGGCTTTTTTTAATTTATTTATTGCATGCTCCATTACTGGAAGTAATACTACAAGCCTTACTATAATGTGCACAAATACATTAAAATTAGCTTAAAATTAGCTATTCTAATTATTACATAATACAAAGTTAACTTAATCTTCCTGGTATTATAGATCTAACACTTTGTTAAGATTATCGAATGATATTTCGTTAGTGAATTTAGCAAATATTTTAAAATGTTTTCTAATCAGTTTGTCTTTGTTTATTGGCCAAACGTCTGTCTTTAGTATTACCGATATTAAATTGTCTCTTTCTTTATTTAGTAGTTCACATTCAAATAACAAGTGATCTATTGTTTGGATCGTGGTGCCACATAGACATACTGGCGTTTCAATTATTTTAAATCGGTGTAGACATGATCTTATGTTACCGTGTCCCGTGACCATGGTTGTGAAATTTTGGGTAATGTTTATTTTCATTTTTAATCTTTCAGCTACTACCGGGAAGTATTCGTTTGTGATTGCTTCCTTTGTAGTTTGGTCCCATTCCCTTTGCCACTTCTAAACACTTATCCCACCAAGTTCACTTAACACTACACTTTTGGGGACGTTCTTGTAGCATTCTATGATGTCGGCGTTTGTCGCTGCCTCCCTTGCGAATGTGTCGGCTATCTCATTTCCCTGGATCCCGGCATGAGCTTTAACCCAACAGAATTGAATTTTCCACTTTATTTTAACCATCTCCTCCACTTTCCTTATTTCTTCAACGAGATATGTGTGAATGTTGCTATTTTTAAGAGACCAGTGTCATCCGGCTGTCAGTGTATATGGTAGCTGTCTTATCTTGTGTTTCTATGTTTCCTGTAAATTCTAGTGCTCTCAAGATCGCCAGTTGCTCTGCTTGGTTGTTGGTACATCTTTTATTTAACCTATATTTCAGACTATTAATGAGGTTACCAGGCGTGCAGCCAACGATATTGCTGTCTTCCAAGCATGGTGCGAGTAGTCTCCACCTCCCACTTACCATAGATCCACTTACTACCCGATGTGGAGTAGTTCCGTAACGTGTATTCACCGAGAATCTTGTGTTTCGTACATATTGTAAGACCCATGTTGTAGACCAGTGCACAGATCCAGTGTTTCTCAACCGCTGTGCAGCGGCTAGTTACCGGGCCCTGGCATCAATTATACCGGGCCGCGAGAGGCCTGAGGAAACTACAATATGCTACAAGATTTCATTAGTCCAGTTGATAAATAATTTAAATGTAATTTTATATGTGTCAACATGCCACACCGTACACATGTGTAACAACACTCTTTATGATTATGCCATAATTAATTATTAATACTTATGTTAGTTTAATATATGAACTTAAAAAGAATTGGAAATGTACTTACGAGTAAATTTGTTGGGACCGGGCCGTCATCTTATTAAAAAAAAATTACCGGCCCGCGGTCTCACAAAGGTTGAGAAACACTGCTGTAGACGACTGTTGTCCAATGTTAGACATATTTGGAGCATCTTTGGTGCAGCTGAGCAGTGGCTGTAGGTGCGTGGACAAGGTAGTTTAGTTATTTGTGATGGGAGGGGCGTGTGTGCTTGTAAATTTGCCCTCATATTTTCATTATGAATTAAACCTTGCTTGAAGCATGTTGTGATACGATATGTGAATAAAGGGAAAGGAAACTCAGCTCTAACAACCTCGTTTAATGTCGATTGTACTCATATCTGGTTTTAATCTCATTACTTAGTGTATCATGTATGGGTTGCTGCAAATAATGCTATAGACTACCCAAACGATTTTGCATCTAAACGTATTTTGTAAAATTTTTTATCGTTTTGTTTTTTGATGTATAAAAATGGTATTCCGTTCTGTTCCGCATGTCATTTTGGGCCTGAAATTTTGTGTATTTACAAGCTGGAGAAGTCGGAAGAACTTTAATATTGGCATATTTTGGAATAACTTTTACTTAATACATTGTTGATTGAAATGTACATATGCATAGTTTTCTCAGTGTGTTTGTACTGGCTTACGTAGAAATTCTGACTGGCAGAAATAAAGCCTCTTGTGATTGGATATATAAATAAGGGATATGAAATACTCAGCATGAGTTGTTAATAGGTGAGTTACTGGCAGAATAAAGTGCAGGCAGAAGTTGAAAACTGAGTGCTACAACTTTAATGAGTTTTTTGTCTTGTTTCCGACTTGCAGTATAGGGCGAATATTGAAGTTTTAACCTTTAACGGCTGCTCATGAAAACGCTGCTCCAATGATTTAAATATCTTCAAAGGTCAAAGCAGAAAGCAGTGTCCTGCAAAACCATGACTTTTTTAAAACTTCCATCATTTATAAATACAAGTCTCTTTCTCATAATACTTATCTGAAAGCCTTGTGTAGTTATGGAAGTTTGTTTGAAAATTAGTTCTAGTTAAAATGACCACTTACAAGGTGTAATTTTTACCAACACCCTTTAAATTATTGCAGAGCTCAACATTTATTTACAGATGTTTCAGAATAGCTCTTTGTATTTTATTTTCCCTTAAAGTGGAAAAAAATACACATATAGAGGACCATCTGACAAGTCTCTGTTCTTTTATGGACCCTTTTGTAAATTCCACACCCCTACATCCCCATTATCACAAAAACACTGCTGAAAAATAAAAGTTCAGTGACGACAGTGGTAATGTGTACTTACATTGGTGCGCTTGCTTCTCCATTTCAGGATCAGTTGTTCCTGAGAAATGCAGTTTGGAGTGATGTACCTCATAACATGGGGTAGCACACAACCCCATTTTGCATTCTGGGGGCTTGAATTTTACTCTGTTTATAGCAGAAAAAATGCACAGCACCCAGTTCTCTTCCGTTCTAAAAGCCAGTGTTTATTGTGTCTTGTGTCAGGTGTCTTCAGTTGGCTGATGAATGGGGCTTGTTCTTCTTGTCTTCTGGTCTGATTTTGAGGTACCTTTCTGCTGTCTTATGTTCGGTCCCGCAGCAGTGCTGGTTTGAAAAGTTGCTGTGATAATTTTTAACCACAAGAGGCAAGAATGATAACACTGTTTAAGTGGTAAATTCCGGAAGTTGGAAGTCCACTTGGTTGTAACGTCAGGGAAAGGACTGAATATTTTGTGTTGCCTTAAATGAGTGTTGTTTTAACTGAGGAGTATAGTGTTATGGTTAACAGTCTGGTACCACAGAATATCTGATGCTATAGACGAGGTGTCTCATTTACCAGTGTCTTTGTAACCGGGTTTTATTATTTGTCCATTTTCAGGGCTGTCTTCTAAAGGAGTATAGGTTTGTCATGCTGTCATATTTGCCCACTTACCTCATATGTCTTTCGTAGTCTCTTACTATGACTAGTTTCAGAGAATTTCTGTTCTTGTCATAGACATTACCCTTTGCTGTTGTAGAAAGCATGTTTGCCAAATGTTTACATTTCTTTTTTCCTTCCACACTGGGTATCAAATCATCCCCACCCTACTCTGTATATCACCCCGCTTGAGTTTCATTTCCTGTCCATTACTGTCAGGCATCGCTATTGTATTTGGTCCGGCAGTCCCAC
>JGI20166J26741_11613807_pt1 | contig 11555 bp, 7 predicted proteins | sample TergutCu122P5_FD_26741 | JGI IMG/M metagenome (IMG submission 26741) | reverse complement strand
ATTGGATGGTTCTTCAAAAATTTTCCGAAAAATTCACATCACTTTTTGACAAGCTCCCAGCACGCCAGTATCTGCAGCAGTGACTAACTCTGTGCACCACATGATAACATGTACCCTCAGGAGGCAGAGACATGTGTGAAAAATTAGAATCGGCGATGACCTTGCGCAGTAGGATATAAATAACTCCCACGTCACTACAGTTCTAATAATGGAACATGAGGCATAAATGGGTTAATCTGATGGCTTGATGAGATCTCGACTTGCCAAGGGGAATGTTAAAAAAATCCTCATAGTGTTCTTAAATAAAAGCCTTTACCTTCCAAGGGCTTGAGCTCCCAGAATCGAACCTGGAGTGGGTTGTTTCGGTGGCAAATGACATAGGTTCGTGCGGCGCCTCTTTTTAGAACTAAATTGCATCACTTCACAGCCCTGCACTCACAGTACATAACGATTCTCAGCACCTGTAACACTGCCCCCTGTACTGCGTTTGTTTCTGCAAACCTCCAACAAGGCCAAGATTGCTGGTCACAGCGCTGCCTCGAACCTGCCATATACAGCGTCACTGCGTAAACTGGAAAGTGAATCCGACTAAACCGACCATCTTTGTCTAGTGATACTTCAGCTGGCTTCACGTCTCGGCCATTTACCCCGTGAGACAGAGCCCTCGACTCACACTATATACGAGGCTAGATGGGTCTAAGGCCACAGAAGGGATTCGTAAGTGCGGTCACTGCAGTGACTATTTAACGCAAACTACTTAACGAAAACATACAAAGAACAAGAATTTCTCCTGTTTTGATAGTTCGTAGTATAATTAATGTGAAAACGTACACAATAAATGGAATTTAACTAAGAAGCTGATATCAGATAGCAGATTTTAATGGAAAATAATACATTTTACCGCAATTTTAACCTCTTTCTGTGGGAATTATTGTAACTGCAATTTGAACTTCTTCCGAAAAGTTGCCACATTGATGACGAGTGAATACGAAGCATTACGGCCGTCAACACTCTTTTCTTCCTATGCCATTATGAATAACAAAAAACTGTTAGCTATGACTGAATTTCTTTAATGTAGCGTTATGTATTATACCAGAAATCTGCCAGCGTTTCGCAGGAACAAACTTCTTATTTTTCAGAGTACAAAAAGGGAACAGGAGGTTTTTTCGAAACGCTGGTATTAACCTACGAAACTGCATGTTATCACATACCATAAAAGCAGCGACTTCCAGAATTGATTCTTCTCCTGATTTTCAGTTTCATTCGAATGTTATAGACTACTCTATCTATATAATTCACGCTACAAGCTAAGAACTCTCTTACGTCCCCGAATGGTTCTTCTAGCATTCTCTTGGCAGTACCAATGTTTTTATTTCTTTCCCTTTGTATGTCGTTAAGATTTTTGTAATTTTGTTGTCTTCCACATTTCTTGTACTTTTGTATTAATTGTCTTTGTTCTTCCATAATCTTGTTTGAAATTTCAAACTGATGTAAGGCCTGTTCACGTACATCACAAAAAATATGTGTATTAAAACTATAGTGTCTAAAATAAATTTGCCTCCGCATTATTTTCCGAACATCTCTGACAGATAGAAGGACAGAGGATGCCGTCCTGATCAAATGCATTAACTACAATCTTTCCAAGCAATAGTCACAAAAATATGTCTCGTCCCCAGAATTCAGGAAGAAAAGAAAGCTAATGAATCCTTAGAAAATGTGACAAATTCGCATATTACAGAAGGATAAAAATTAATTGAAATTACATTTACGAAGATATTAAGACCAGAATGAATGCGCGGGATGCTTGTTACTATTCGTTCAGCTCTCTATGCCTTCCTGTCCCCTAGGATAATATGAAATGCGAAAAATAAAACAAGCAAGACCTTGCCTATGTCCACGTGGCATATGTATGAAAAGTGTTTTCTCGTTTTCAGGCCAAAGAGTTTCTGGAAACACGATGCTGAAGAGAATATTTGGAATTAGAGGGAAAACTAACAGGATAATGGAGAAGAGTGCCTAATTAGTTGAACTCCTTATCTATACTATTTGGATGATTGAATGGAATAGAAAGAAATTAGAAGAAAATGTTGTCTGCGTCAAAAGAAAGAGGAATGCATAGAGCATTATGGTGGAATGGACTAAATGGAAGAAACCACCTTGAAATCACAGATCCAGATGGTAGGATAACAACAAAACGGCTCTTAAAAGAACACAGTGTGAGGCCGTGTGCTTGATTTATCGAATAGGGTTGGATATAAATACGGTAATGAACGTTTGACTTCCGCAAAATGCAGGAAATTGACAATCTGCGCAATTCTTAGCATCTCAAGAAGGACAATGCAATTTAATTAGCTAGATGGTGAGTCACTCAGTTAGGACACAATTAAGGCAGCTAAATATTTTAGGATACGTTCGCAGTTAGGATCAATGTGTCATAAATAACTGGCAGTAAGGAATCCAGAGTTACTTCAGCATTCTCTCAGATTTTGTCCAGTAGTCACGATGATGATGAGAGAAATCGCCCGAATGATGCTAGTTATTCACACAGGAAGAAGATAATATCGTATTGATGCAGCACTCAGTCCTTTTCTTAGGCACTTTAAACTTTTCTCCTTTTTCCTGCTGCTAAAACCGTAAATCGGTGGACGAACAAGCAGCAGCACAAGTAATTAAATCCTGCAGCCGGTTTCTAAGTAATTAACGGAGACAGTAAAGCAGCCAGCACTCCGTAAGTGTGATAATACTCAGCTTAAGAACTTGCCACTCTTCATTGTTATACCGTTTTCTGCGTTTGCAGAGAAAGTTTCAAAAATCTTCCTGTAGTTTGGCCATACTTCTTGTCCGCATGGACAAATGCAATAATCTAAGGACGGTTTGCTATGAAATTTGATGCTGGGAAAGATTAGTTAAATTTGTTGATCAACATAAATTTTATTTACAATCGGACAAAAATGACTGGCACTCTATACGAAAAGCTACATACCTCCCTACGTCACGGATATTTCAGATACGTGATAGGATTTCCTGTATGAGCAGATTGTACGACCTCAGCCCTTTCCTTTATTTTTCTTTTTGTTTTATTTAAAGATGTTTTATTCATTCAATCAATGTATTGGTGCATGGTGCGATGATAGTAAATAATTGGTCGCAAAGAATGCAGAAGGCAGTATTTGAAACATAGTTGAACTGACATCTTCATATACCATGCATTTATCAACTAGGGGCAGGTCTACATCTGAACATTTGCATGGATACATTGAAGAAACCCAAAAAGAACTTCAGGATATCTGTCTCCGGTCCGGTAATTAAACTGTTGTCTCCCCGTATATAAAGCAAGACTGCTAACAACTAAATGGCTAAATTCTGTTCATTTTCATATTTGGTTTTAATGTTTCGTAAACCATCTCCTTAGTTTAGAGTCTTACAGGGTTCTGACGCTGGTGTATCACATTTGGAATCATTGATCTACTTCGTATATTTCGTTCATTGTCCCCTAATAATAAAAAAGTTATTACGTTTCGGGAACAGGACCGGAATCCAAAATTTAGACTAAAAATCTAGTTAACATATTCTCATTTGGAGGCCATAGGCTATTCTCAACCTTTCAGCAAGGCATGCAGCTTCAACCAAAACAGTAAATGCAAGGGACAGTCAGAAAACAAACTCCCTATTAAACTATTTACCAGATACCAACTTAATGCACAAACTTTCTTTCTTCATATAAGATTATATTCCTCTACGTGTTTTTAATAATTAGACACATGGCATTTTATATAGTTTTAATGTAAAGCTAAATGACGCTCCGCACATAAATACCCACTGTAATCTGCACACCAATCAATTACCCGGTCTTATTACTACAGACTATAGTAACACAACAGACTATATTTTAATAATTTCAGTAATATTAGACCCCTCACTTGTTTTCAGAATGACGATACCAAATGTTGTATATATACAATTTGACCTCCTGAGGATGAGCATATTACTGCTCGAAACATGTAGATGAATGTAATATTATGTGAATAAAGAAAGTTTGTGCATTCAGTTGGTATCTGGTAAATAGTTTGTATCATAATGCACGGTCAGAAGAACGTAAAGTTGTGTGATGCAAACCCCCTATTGTTATTATTTAAAAGTTGAACTGTGCAAATTTCACAGAACTGATTTTAAAATTCCAGATTGTTTTCAATGTAGTGTCCTTTTTCGTTGAAAGTCTTCTCCACTTTTAAAAAGAGCGTGTATTCCTGTCCGGTGAAAGTTTCTCTGTCACATTTTTAGCCATTGCAGCACAGCTGTCTGCTGTGCCTAGTCATTGGTGCAATGGTGTCCTCGAAGGCTTTTGACAGAGCATTAAAACGGTTGTAATCTGACGGCATCACCATCATCGTATATCTGTCATTGGGTTGGGCCACTTGTTGACCCGTTCCGGTCTCACGTATCCAGAAGTCTCTTTAAAGGTCTGCCATGATTCCTTCTGCCAGCTGGAGAATAGTGTTTCATTCCCCTGGGTAATCTATTACGAGGCATTCTATTTACATGTTGTATCCAGTTTCTCTTGTATTCCAATAATTTGTCCAAAATTGGTGTTATTTTTAATTCCTTTGTAATTTGTGTATTTGTTTTTTTTTAATCTGTCCAAGTGTATTCTATTGTTCTTCTCGTATATTTCATCTCTGCTGCTGTTATTCTTCTGGTGTCCCTTGCTTTAATAGTCCAAGTTTCGCTGCCATATAACAAAATTGGGAGGGCTAGTGTATTGTATAATTTTATTCTTGTTTTCTTAAGGGCTTTTTGTGGTCTAAACACATTACTTAAAATACCTGTAATTTTCAAATAGTTATGTAATTTGTTATCAAAGTCCAATTCTTTTTCATAAGATATCATATTTCCTAAACAGTTAAACGAATTTACTTGATCTATAATTTTGTTATTTATTACAATTTTAGTTCTTACTGGATCTTGTCCTTTAAATGCCATAGATTTTGTTTTCTGTGCAGATATAGTTAAACCATGTGCTGTTATTATTTGATTTAATTTATGTTCATCTTTCTGTAAGTTTTCTTCTGTGTCTGCTATTATGACTTGCTCTCTGCAAATAACAGCGTTGACAGTTGTTGGTTTTTTGAAAGTTTAATTCCGGTTGTCTTTTTTTTTTTTGCCATTTAGTTATTATTTCTTCTAAATATATATTAAACAGTGTAGGTGCAAGAGGGCAACCTTGGCGTACTCCTTTATTAATTTCAGCCGATTTTGATAGTTTGTTGTTAAATTTTATCAATATTTTTTCTTTGTGTGTAAATATCCACTATTGCCTTTAACAATGTGTCTGGAATAGGTCTGGATTACAAAATGTTAAATAAAATCCGTTTTTGTAAGTTATCAAATACTTTCTTATAGTCTATAAACAGCAAATGTGTTTCCAAGTTAAATTCGCTTCTTTTTTCAATTAATAATTTGAGGCAAAATGTTGTATTCGTGCATGACCGTCTCTTTCGGAATCCATTTTGTGTTTCTGTCATAAATACTTCTGAGTAATTCTGCAGTTTCATATTAAGGATTTTAGAGTATATCTTATAGCAGGTGTCGAGAATACTAATTCCTCTGTAGTTTGGGGGTTCCGTTTTGTCACCTTTCTTAAATATTGGGGTTATAATGACATTTATCCATTCATTTGGAATGCGGTTTACTCTGTACATATTGTTTAAAAATTGTAGTAACCTCAGTTTAAACTCTTCTGGTGCATACTTGTACAGCTCTGAGTTAATGTTACCTTGTCCTGGGGTTTTACCATTTTTTGTTAATTTTAACACCTTTTCTAGTTCATCTAAAGTTATAAAAGCATGTAAGTAGTCGGCCGAATTTTATTCTAATTGTTATTCATTTATGTTTGTTGTGTTTCGTAACTTTTTATAGTATTTAAGGAATACATTTTCGTCTATGTTTCCTTGAATACGTGCTGTTTCTTTTACATCCTTACTAATTTGTTTTCAAATTTTTTACGCTTTGGGTTGGGTCCTGTATGTTTCGTGTTTTAAATTTGTAACAAATTTGTCCCAGGAAGTCTTTGTCTTCTTCTTACTTCTGTTAGGTCAGTGCTGTGTTTCTTTTGTATTCCAGTTTGTCTTCTAATTTCTTTGAATTCAGCCATTTTTATATGATTTTTTCTTTGTTTCTATTAATTGTTTTATTTGGTCATCCCATATTTTGAAATACTTTCTCCTATTTCGTCTCTTTATTTTCCTAAACTTTGATTTGCTGCTGATTTTAATATGTTTTGTAAGTTTTTACATTTCTTCTCAATGTCTATTTCATTTACCTTTGTATTGGTTAAGTGAAGTTTCACTCTTTGGGTGTACAGCCATCTTATGCTTTCATCATTTAACAATTTTACTTTAAAAAATTCTTCCTTCTTTAATGGGGCCTTTTTGTTGCCCTTGTTTAACCATCGTGGTGGAAACTTTACTTTTGCACATAATAAGTAATGGTCACTATCTATTTCATTGCTTCTGTAAACTCTAATGTTCTGAATTACCCTTGAAGTTTTCGTATTTGTTATAAAGTAATCAATAATTTATTTGTGCCCTCTTGCTTCCCAAGTAAATTTATGAATTTCTTTGTGCTTAAAAAATGTGTTCATTATTTTTAGATTATTTAATGCGCAAAAATCTATCAGTTTCCTACTGTTGTTATTTAATGTGGCTTCTTCATTTGTACCCACTATGTTAGCAACTCTATTATTTCCAACTCCGGTACTCATATCACCTATCAACATTATATATCGTTTTTGTTCACTTTATCCAATATCTTCTGTAGTCTTTCATAAAATTCTTCATTTAATTCATCCCTGCCTTCTGTCGGGGCATATACTCCTAATATTGTTATGTGTCCCCTTTGTGTTTTCAGTCTTGTTTCTATAACTCTGTCGTTCCAAAATTTATAGTGGTCTTTTTTTTTAAATATTGACTTATGGATCCATATCATAACTCCTGACTGGCCTCTGATGTGTCTGTCCACTCCACTGTAAATAACCGTATAATGTTCATTATCTTTAGTTCATTGCAATTTCTTTTTGTTTTCTGTAATTACTGATATTTTAATATTATTTTCGTTTAAAATTTTGTCTAATTCTTCTTCTTTCTCTCCTAGACCTCTAACATTCCAGGTTGCATATTTAATCGTGATACCTTATTTCACATTCGTGTCGTCGTTTAAAGAAACTCTGTCCGGCTTCTTTCCGTGAGACTTGCCAGTGATTAAAATTTTCCCTGAATGGGTTACGGGCCCAGAGCAGGGTAAGTCCAGTGGTAGGATTGCTACCTTTAGCCTTTGGACCGGCGTGTTTAGGGATGGCATTTCCTCCATTTCTGATGAAACAGTTATACCGCTTTGACTCGGTCGTCATTTCCTTGTTTGTGAGAACAGGGTATAACACGAGAAGGTGAGGATGACTGTTGGGTAGGATAGGCTATAGTATTACAGTGAGGATGACTGTTGGATAGGATAGGCTATAGTATTAAGCGTCACTACCCCTTATACCCCGTAATCTGATGGCGCTAGGTCAAATAGTTAGGATGGCGGCGAAACCCCGTCCATCCAAAATTTGTGATAGCCTGTGTGGTGTGCGCGTTGGTGTGTGTTTTAGCGTTGGTACGGACGAGCAGCACTTCAGGTATTTTCCGTGTGGGACGAACACGAGGAAGGCGAGCATTAGGATCCCTATTCTCTCGAAACAGATTTCACTGTTGTCCCTCTAGGTAAGACGTCCACATGGATATCACCTTTTCTTATCCCAAAAGACAGAGACCATGATTTTTCAAGCGGAAAGCGTACTCTTAAGTTATTTCGTTCTTGGGGATTTTATGTGGCGCAGTTATGCCGATTACCAATTCCATTCCGGTTCATAATGGTGGACACGGGTTTCGTCTTCCTTGAAAATCTGGGAGAGAAGCCTTATCCGTCAGTGTCGTACTGGGGAACAAGATCAGCTGTGATTGCTCTCCTTGTTTCTTTATGTGGAACCGTCAGAATTCGTGGGACCCAAGTAGCGCAGACCTTGGCGAAGACACTCTCTGCAGTAGTTGCCTTGGCGTTGGATAGGGTGGAGCATGTAATTCGTCTGTTTGATGTGACAGTCGCCGCACAGAACCTCATCAACTCGGTGGTTGTTTTGCAGCATCGCTGAGTGCCAGGACGACCACTCTGCCGTTTGCTGTGAAGTTTTCTCCTTTTTAAGCTTATGTATTCCGTCTTATCTAAAGTTAAACACTACTAACAACCACAGTGGCTTCACAATAAACTTTGAGCAAATATTCTTGAATGCAACAAACAAAACTCTTTCATAGTTTTTTTTAACTTCTCGTCACTTTCTGACATTTTAGAACCAACGATGGTGCTTCCATCTCTCGAGCAAAACAGTTACCACTAATAAAATATGGCCGATGAAGTTTAATGACTTCACTGGCGCAGCGGTTATTCCCATAAAAAGAAAGGAAGGCAATAAGTGGCAAAATATTTTCACTGCCCCATCTATGTAGGGATGCAAAACACCCTGGAGCCAGGTGATTCGGGCGACTGGTTTTATTTTGTCCTGTTACGGAAACTTTATATGTCTAACATATGTTTGGAAGGTGTTATACATAGGTGTGTATGTGTACACTGTCTAATAAAATGAAGAGGAAATGATGGATTTTCATTTGCTGTGCTTAGAGTTTTTGAGAAACCTATATCTCTATGTTTGCGGTCTAAGTAACAGATGTTTACTAAAGTTTGAGAATACATATCAAGCCCATGTGCGTGGGTTTTGATCTTATTTTTTTGTTAGGATAGGAAATGATTCTATACCAAAAAAGTAATTCTACGAGTGTTTCAAACAGGCGACAACGGACAAGATTCACGAAGTACATGATTTCACATAACACCTTTCGCTTGGCTAAAAGACTTTTTCCTAACATAATTTGTGAGTGAATATGCATGAAATAACCAGAATCTTTCAAATTTTTGCCTGCAGTACTGAGTACTGTTCTCTGAGATTTGACGTCTTATATTTCCATACATAGGAACCAATGTTTAAAGAAACTTGTTGCCTCCATTTTCAAAATTACGTACCATTCAGACGGATACGCAAGATCCTCCATAACGTACGTAGTTATTTACCAGATTACAGAGTTTCGTATCCCAGAAGACCGTATATTACTACTCATCGTTGTGATGACCTCAAATCTCATATAGTAATCTGCAATTGTTCTAATCGACTTTCCTGTTTTGGTATCCCCTGGGAAGTGTAGGGTGTAAAGAACCAATATCGGTAATTAGTTCTGCGGCAGGGTCAGTAGTATCAGTAGCGAATTAATTTAAAATTGTCTGTACCCGGCTAAGCGACACAGCGGGAACGATCCGCAATATTGCAGATTACACTGGGCAATATTCATTACGAGTGACCTTCATTGCTCTGAGGTTGGAGAACTCGTTTCATCTATAGGGCGACGTACTAAAGCTACAGTTCCAACTCCTTTGAACATCTCGGACTCCACCCTCCATTTTTCATCTTCCATAATGTTTTTTGGTTCTGTGTGTACACAATTAATAGTTGAAAATAAAGCCGTAACTATATGTACTGCATGCTTTAATACTTAATTTGTTGCCCACACGTTATATTTGGTTTCTTATGATTCTTAGAAACAGAAATTATTTCTACAAACATAATTGACCCTTTTATCTTTTCATTGTAATGTTGACAGATATTTGTTGTGAGGTAGGAACTGGATTTGTAGATATTCGCTACAAACTAAAAAGGACACACCTTATGTAAAAGTTACAAACACCCATCCGTCCGCGACCTAACTTCATCACCTGCACAGACGACGCATTTCCTGTCAAGACAGGCGATGTACGTATAAACGAAACATCGAAACCATTGTTGCCATGGAAAAGCAATAAGTATTACGTATTTCGAGTGCGTGTCTGTAGCCTTAGTTATCCAGCACGCAAAGCGCATGTTTCATATAATATTTTCGTATCTGGCTTGTCTGACTCTACCGTATTGTTTCACATTATCTCACAAACGGTACGACATCCGGAATAAAGTTATTGAACATAAAATGTGTGTTTTGATTTTCTCTACAGATTTTGTCGGAAAATTTTCTCATTCTAATTAGAATTCAACGAAATATTATCATAAATGTACACAGGTCATATGTGAAGTGCCATTTATTCTTTTCAGATTTTAATAAAATTTAAATCTTTTCCACCCTTTTTCGAAAATTGTTGAAATACAAACTTCATGAAAATCCATACAGTGGGAGACGGGTTCTTCCATGCGGACGGAAAGAGGGGCAGACGGATGGACAGGCGCACAGAGACAAACAGACAGATAAGACCAGTCTAATTGTCTCAGTTCGCAAAATTGAGAAAGCTGAAATCGAAGTTAGAGATAACCACTAACATCTGTAGGAAGTTTACACTTTCAGGAATGTTGATCGAAAATAATATTTACTTTAGGTAACTTTGTAATGTATTTTATTGTTATTCCCTACTAGGGAATTCCACTGAGCTTTTTCTAAGATTTTCGCCTATCTTGATTCATAAGAGAGGGTTCTTGCACAAGAACATAAATGGACTTCATTCTATAATCCGTAAAAGTCAAGATTTCTTTGAATTCGCGCATCCGAAATTTTCACTAATTTGATTTCAACTCTGCCAATTTTAAGAAAGCTTAAGAACTAGAAAGAACGCCAATGATAACTGTGGTTACCACATTACGGATTACACCACTTAAAGTCTCGTTACGAATCATTTAGACAAGATTCATGCTTAATAGGGTTAACTGTAGATATCTGACTCTCCTTTGGTTTATAATGTTTGCCTGTGTACGTGCTTTGTTTAATGACGAACAAGATCCTCCGTCAATAAATCATAAAGACCTGTCTAAAAGAGCTACAGATTATGCAGCTCAGATCACTTACCCGCGGGCCATAAGTTCTCCACGTGAAATGAAAGAAAGCAAATTCTTGCTTGTTACCGCAGGTTGCGAAGAAGTCCGCTATTGAGTAGATACGAGTAACGGAACATTTGTAATTTGTCTTGTTAAGCCCGTTCGTATTTCTGTGGAGCACCTGCTATGACCGTTGCGCCCGTCCATCTGTCTGTCCGTACACATATAACAACTTGAAAACCACAGCGACTTTTATATGAAATCTGATTTTGGAGAATCTTGCAAACAATTGTGAGGATACATCATCAATATTCATTTACGTGGAAAATTTTAACAAACATTTTATATGCAGACCTACATAAAATTAACCCAGGGCTCGGGGGAAAATCTTATAGACTTCTTCAGTCACGCTAAAGAACAACACGAACTAAGATACTGGAAAATCCATAAACACAGTTCCTGTCACGCGTGAGTGTAGTGCCGTTGCTAGGATACGAGAAAAATACTGCCTGAAATACGGGATACTGGACGGCGGTACAACAACAACAACAACAATAATAATAATAATAATGATATGATGATGATGATGATGATGATGGTGGTGGTGGTGGTGGTGGTGGTG
>JGI20166J26741_11613696_pt1 | contig 11557 bp, 3 predicted proteins | sample TergutCu122P5_FD_26741 | JGI IMG/M metagenome (IMG submission 26741) | reverse complement strand
AATTCTTGCATTTCAAGGAGTGAATTATTTTCTCAATCTCATACGTAGTGGTATTTCTGAATTTCATCATTGAAAAAGACTGTCTAAAATTCTGATGTAAGTAAGATATTGCATCTTTATTATTAATAATGTTTTTTCCTGAAAAATTCTTAATAAGTAAATTTTCAGCTACAGATGAAAAATAAGTGTTACATGCATTTGCTATGGCCAGTGGATTACTAGATATTTTACCCTTTATATTCATTGTTGATACATTATTAATAGTATCTTTATTGTTAGTGATAGTTGTAACTATGTTCCAGGTAGTTTTTGGATTATTATTAGATTTCAATAGAAGTTTATTATAATAAAATTTTTGCTGACATAATGACCCTAGCCAAAGTTTGACAATATGTCTTGTAATATTCTTTAAAATTGGGATCATTACTATTTCTGTAAGTTAAATAAAATTTCCGTTTATTAGCACATGAAATTCTAATACCAGTAGTTAACCATGGTTTTTGTTTATAAGAATAATTTGATTTGATTACGGGGAAACTTGAATAGAAGATTCTGAGGAAAGTTTTCAGGAAATTATTAAAAATTACATTAACATTTGTTTCAAGAAAAACATCTTCCCAATTTTCATAACTTAACAGAGATGTTAATTTACTAATTGAGTAGTTGTTGATTTTTTTGGTGAAGGAAAATACATGTCTGGGAACAGAATTGAAAATATTTGATAAGGTAATAATCTGAGCATCATGATTTGATAGACAATTAATTAAAGGATGCACAGAGAACTCATGCCTATAAGTATTTATGTAGATATTATCTATTAAAATGCAAGAGCTATAAGAAATTCTGGTAGGAAACTTAACAGTACTAAATAGACTAAATGAGGCTAAAAGAGAGTCTGAAAGATCTTTCCTAGAATTGTCATTAAGATAGTTTATATTAAGATCACCACATAAAATTAATTCACTTGATGTTTTATGAATTTTGTTCAAAATTGATTCTAATTGATTTAAAAGATAAGCAAAATTGCCAGTTGGAGATCTATAAGTACAGATTATGGTGAAGCTAGTTGATTATTCGTTTAACTTCAAAGCACAAGTTTCAAAGTCTTTCTCTTTGTTATATTGATCTAGATTAATAGTATGGAACTGGATATTATTAGGAAAAAAAATACATACACCTCCATGACTATATAAAGAAACCAGTAGAAACTGAAATAAATGGACAGAGGTACGAAAATGTAGAAATGTTTAAACATCTGTGCACCTTAGTAACAAATACAAATGCGTTTGAAACAGAGACAAAAGCAAGAATTATTGCTGGTAGTAAGTGTTCTAATGCACTAGGCCATTTAAAGATATGTAATGCTCTCATTAAATGCAGGTCCTTCTAAAACTGTAATAAGACAAATTGTGACCTATGATGCTGAATCATTGGAATGGCTTGGGATTGTGGTAAGAATGGATGGTGAAAGGAGAGTAAAGAAATTACTGGAATGCAAACCAGGAGGAGAGAGAAAGAGAGGGAAGACTTAGATAGAGGTGGATGGATGATGTCGAATTGGACCTGAGGAATGTGGGTGTGAAAAATTGAGAACAAGAGCTTTGGACAGAACAAACTGGATGTTTGTGGTGAGGGAAGCCAAGGCCATACTTTAACGGCCATAGTGTTAAAGAAGAAGGAGGAGGAGGAGAGGAAGATAATTCATACTTAAATAACTTTACATCACATACAGTTACATCTCTAGAATGTCCTGGACTCAATTTCCCAAACTCTGGTTACCATACTTTCCATAATGGATTTTAAAAGTAATATATATATATGTATTTAATGTTGCAGATGAATCACTTAGATGTTCCAGGAAGGAATCTCAGAAAGGTGAGTCGATTGGGTTTAACTTTAGGAAGGTGACTTATGGTATCAATCAGAATAGCTGAGCTTAATTGTTACAGGGTGCACCATAGTGACTTGTCTGTCTGTGGTGCTGTGGCTTTGTCTTCATGTTCAGTAACTCATTCAGATGTACTGTACATGAGATGAAGTTAACATGTCAATGAGAATTTAGGTTAGTGTCCTGGGTTGTGACACCATGCAGTGTGGAAGGTGATTGCCATATTCAGGGACGGTGGAGGCAGTACATTACTCCAAAACATTAATGACTACCCCTCAGACTATGTGGTGTCATGAACCAAAAGACCACAGTGTAAACATATCTGCAGTTTTTTGCTTCTGCAACTAAAATGGTGAAACTTTTGTTACTAGAGTACATGCCCTTTGGATGCTACTTGATGTATTTACAACATGTGTGTAGTTCATGAGCTTATTATATTAGACACATTGCTCAATATACCTACTGGTTTGTTGGTGGGTGGATGGGATTGTATGTTCAGCACTCAAATTAAAGACAGAAATATTTGTTTCTTCATGTCAGAGCTATAGACACTGGGTACATAGTGGAAACAAGGTAAAACATATAGATAAGATATTTGAACATCAGTCTTGAGAAACATGACAATTCAGATAATACAGACCGAAGTCTGAAATTTTCTACATTATGTGTAACTTTTCCTTTAGGTCAGAAGTAGGTAGGTTATGTTGTTGTTAAAAATTATGACTGAAAAAGTTAACATGTTTTGAAGCAAATTACGTCTTGTGAATAAAAACTGTTGTATCTCATTTTCAACACACCAATGGATTGTGACATTTCCATTGCATGCTTTATTGTTTTGCCTTAGGCTGTAATGTCTCAACCCTCATGACAGTACAGTGATGTAAGTTTGGAGAGTGGTGAAGCATGTCATGTGAAATATTTGTGGTTGACTATCAACTGATGGGGCACCCATCTGGCAGACACTTTGCTGTTAACCCAGCTCCTAATGCAAGATGGTTGTGACCGCTTTCAATTGGTTGCCATCTCTTTCTGCAAGTTTCCAGAGTGTGATACAATTGAGGTGATGTTTGCCTGTTGCATCATTTTATGCGATGCACCACACATCTCTTTATGCTTACACATCATGCACTCAGAAATATGGCATCTGCTGCTATCACAGTTTGATGGCACGTCATCTGTATCACACTTTCGTACTGGCACCTAATTTTCTCTTGTGTTCAACTGCACCTCAGAATCACATATTGTGTTTGTATAGACCTTCATACTTCAAGAATTATTCTTAGTCATAGTTTTCATCTTCTGGTACATTAGTACTGGTAGTTTAAATATGATTACAGTATCTGTCATAAAGATCAATGTTGCAGTAGATTCTTCAGTACTAGAATGCAATATCAAAATTTGATGAATCTGTGAAGGTAACCATCTTCTGGGTTGTGACACCATGTAGTCCAATAGAAATTTAGCCAAACGTTAGTAAAACATACTGCCTCAATCTTTACATCCCAGAAGAGATTAATCTTCATAGATTGCACTACACTTAACAGCAGAACTTCAAAGGATAGGCCTAGATTTGTGGATGGTATAATCTAAAATGAATATCAAGGAAATCAGAAACTTTCTTAATTAGCTGAGCATCTGATAGTGCAACTCCTAGCTAAGTGTCTATATGTGATAGAATTTTACATTCCTTTCAGTTGTGTGACATGTATTTCTAAAACTTTGACCTTATTGTCAAACCAAGTGTACTCATTTTATGTATTATTATGATTATTATCTGTGCATTCAGGAGGTCTGGCATTGGTTCTCATCTCAGAAACCAGGTGTCTTAAGTTACTCTTTGTGGCTTGCCTCACTCTTTCTGGTCAGTACAGACTTAGCATTTGACAAATTGAAGAAGCAGAATAAGTAATAACTTATGTATTTAATTCTTTAATTCAGTGAAATTTTAGGCAAATTAACAAAAATTTAATTTCCAAAACTTCTGTCTTTGAAGCAGTTTTAATTTCAGTTGTAAAAATTGGTGTATTTGTTCCAAATGTAGCAGAGTGTTTGAATCCCTCTTGATCTCCTGGAGGGTGTATATTCCACCTCATTTCATGTTTTTGATTTACAGCCATTTTGACTTATGGCCAGATATTCAAAATGTATCTTGTTTGTAAATGGAGGAGTGCCTGTATAGCACATTATGAAAACTGGTTTCACCTTCTTATGATGGTGAGACTAACCAGAAAGAATTCTTCCTGGCAAAATAATCACTAGAATGTACCTGTCTGTCTATCTGTCTGTCTGTCTGTCTGTCTGTCTGTGGTGGGTCTGGGAGGATATTACATGACACTGTCACTAATTGACAGTATGTAGCATCAAATGGTAGGATAAGAAATTGGAATAGGTTTGGAAGGAAGCAGTCATGACCTCATCAAAATAATGTCCTGTCATTTACCTGGGGGGACTGAAGGAAAAAACCAAAAAACCTCATTCAGAATAGCCAGTTACTTGACCAAGATTTGAATCTTTCAAATACAAGCCCAGAGTATTACCGCTACTCTAATGCATTTAATTGTGCCATATTCAAGGGGATGAATAATGTAAACAAGAATCAGTATTTTTGGACTGAATGTTACATTTCAATAATATCTGCAGTTTTTGCCCACAACAATATAAGGATAACCCATACATAGGAGAGTAGATAAGAATCTGTTACCTGAATCCTCAGGATAGAAATCTACCCATAAATTCCAGAAAGTTGGCACTTACTTACTGAAGTACACAGGCTTACATTCCTGAAGACCATACATAATCTTAATGTGAACACAATATGAGAAAAGCCTAAGTGTATATAGGCATTATTTGTATTATACACTTCCAAATTCCTGCCATTAAAATGGTTCCATATGTCATAATGAATGTTTCATTTAGGTGTCTCCAACCAACTCAATTGATTACTTGCCTTACAACTCAATTCAGCGTGCTGTGACTGAGGGTATGAACCACATTACCAGCATGACCAAGAGTACCCTCATGCCACATATTGCAAGGTACAGTAATTTTCATTTGTATCAAACATCTGCTGCATGTATTTCACCCCGAATTAATTGTTTATATTAAAAAATATAATATTCTAATTTTATTACTGTATTTTCTTTCATCCTTCCTTGCCTGTAACGTATTTTCTTTTAATCACTTTTATTAGCTGAATAATGCACTGCATTATATAAAACTTAGAGGTTAAAATCTACGTTGTATAAATTTTAAAAGACAATTAAAAATCACTCCAACATGTTCTGGATCATGTGCGATCCATCATAAGGGAGTACTGAGCTGTGCTTGACTGAAATTTCTCGTGGTGGCTCACAGATATTTTTCGTGTGCTTGGTCAGTGTTTGGCAGTGTAATTTTGAACCTGCAGTGTGTGTGCATGGCACAACAGGCTGGGAACTCCTGTTGTACCATGCACACACACTGCAGGTTCAAAATTACACTTCCAAACACAGACCAAGCACACGAAAAATATCTGTGAGCCACCACAAGTAATTTCAGTCAAGCATAGCTCAGTACTCCCTGATGATGGATCGCACACGATCCGAGACATGTTGGAGTGGTTTTTAACTGTCTTTTAAAATTTATACAACGTAGATTTTAACCTCTAAGTTTTATATAATTCAGTGCATTAGTCAGCTAATAAAAGTGATTGACTGTAAGAATGCATGGTGAAAACCTGAAATTAGTATTTTCTTTTGTTAAAGCTCAAAGTTTGAATTATATGGGAATTTGATTTACATGAAAGAAGCATCATTTTTTTGTTCTTCACTATATTTTTGTTATAAATGCAATGACGCCGTGTAACTGGCAGAATTAAATATGCTGATTTATCTTTTGCATGATGTTTTACATAATGTAATTTTTTTCCTAAATTTAATTTTGTTCTGACATAAATATTCTGAACTTAATTTAATGTAGCTTGCAGTTATCATGGGCTTTGCAATAATCATGTTGTGTTGTCTTTTACTTTAAAAATGCTTGGAACTAATTTTAGCACATTAGGTATTACACTAAATGATTTCTTCATTTAGTAATGTTTCTACTTACCACATATCTGTTTTCTTAGTACATGAATATTTCTGCACATACCTTTTTCCCCTCTCAACTGGAAGTTAAAACATCAGTAAAGAAAGGCAGTCTCTTTTATTCTTGTGTGTGAATGGGATTTCAGTCTTGGCATTTTTGTATTTTGTTTCAGACCACCACTGAACTTCTTGTTCTTTTTTTTTTCTTCCCCTCCACTATCCTATGTCAAAGAGTTCTGTGTACAGCATTTTTGACACAGGATATTTTTTATAAAACTTCCATGATGGTTTTTCTGTGCTGAGCTACTGTGTATGAGCTGCAACAAATAAGCCATTCATCACATTCCAAAACACATGCTGTTGCAGCAATCACCACCCTGGTCTTGCAAAAGCCAGCATGTATTTCCCTGCACTCAATAAAGTATTTACAAGGTACTCTGTACTTGCAAATGGAGGACTATGAACTCAGCTGAGGCCAGTTACCCTATTGTAAATCCCATGACATATTTTGGTTCATGCTGCTAAATGCTGAATTCATACCTTATATTAAATACTATTTTTCAAATCAGTGTGCATGGCAAACTATAACAGACAAAACACAAAAAATGTAGAAATAATTCAAATGAATGTAATGGCTACTACGAGTATTATCCTGCTTCTTGACCAGGTAACCTGGCATTAAAGAACCTGAACATGCATCACAGCAACAATAAAAATCTGTCACTGTATCCTATGCAGAGCCAGTTTGATTAAGTTTAGATCATTCCATATCATATCCTCTGTGTCCATGTTAATATTAAACTTTCATCTGTACCTTGGTTTGCAAGCAGGTCTTGCACATGAGCCTTCCATTTCTCCTTTTCTTCCTGCATGTTTTACCCACACTGATTTAGGATAAGTGTTCGCAGGATTGTTGGTGCAGAAGACAGAGCCTGCAGCCTCCTCAACACATTGGTACCTATCTGTCTGGCTACAAAATATTACATCCCAGTAGACTCTAATCTTGTTATTCACAACAAATCTTCATCATTTCTTTAAACTAAAATATTAGGTGCAGTATGCTGTAACACTTTAGAATTCTGAACATCATTTAGACTTCAGTAATTGTTCCTAGATTAAAAGCCTATGTATGCCATTTACTAAAACAAATCCTACAGCTTCTTAACGCATACCAGTTGAACATAATTTGCATATTGCAGTGCAACTTCAATGCAAGACCCTGAAGGAGGCTTGCAGGAAGAAGAGGCAATTCCATTACGTCCATTGACTGTTGCAGTTCCCAATGGGGACCCTGAGAGGACGTTTGGCCCCTTCCAAGTACTTGAGTAAGCATCCCTACTCTAACAAACTGACATATCCAACTATATAGTAGTTATGATTTTCCAAACTAAACTTCATTTGGCATGAACCGTAATATAAAATACCTGATAAAGATTTTTTTGTTTTCATTGTTAGAGATGTCAATATGTCAATATTGGTTCTTGTACCGATTTCAGCCAACACGGAGGGGGCCAGTTTCTACACCCAAATCATTACGGTAAGCGTCACGTCATGTTGCGTGGCTCGCTTAGTCTGCCCCCTCCCCAGCTCACTTGCTAACATTCTTGCTTGCTTGCTTGCTAGTGTGTCTTCCTTACTAACATCATAACCTGGCTTCCAGCCTGCAGGATGAATACAGCCCTGAGCTGACCCCCCCTACGCCCCCTCCCCGGAGAGTCCCACGAGGAGTTGGGGGGGGCTCGTTCCGTCTGGGCTGCATGGGTCGTGAGATGTCATCAAGCTTCAGTCGGATAGCAGATGGCCTGAAGCTTGCTCAGGCCCAAGTGATGGCTGTAGCAGTGGCCGGTTTCCTGCCAAGTGACAACATGACGGTGGTGACAGAATGCCAGGGGCACGGGCGACGCTCCCCCCTCACTCACAGGGCTTCCTTCCATGGCAGAGGTCAGACCCCACTCTGCTCATTAACACCTTCCAGGCCCCATTCACATTTAACTGTTGTGTTGCTTACAGTAGTGTGTGGATGCATGATATAGAACAATAGTTTGTGATTCATATAGCTCTTAAATTCCCATTAGGTAAACCAGATGTGTGCACCAAATATTTGATTCACAGTGTCCCGAGCTGGGGAGTCCAATGGCAGCCTGGGCACAGAACGCCTCTCACATTCGCTTCCCGGCAGTCCAGCTGATCGCCGTCCTACCTTCCCTGAGGTAGTTGGTTCAGCTGAAAGCCTGGTAGGCAGGGTGAGTATCAGATAGTATTATGCTAGATACAGTATGTTGATCATTCTCAAGTACTGAAGGTTGTTTTCTGAGCAAACATTGTTGCTTTCAGGTACTAGTGGAGCAGGGTCTTGGCAAATACTGTGATGCTGATTTTGTTCGTTATACATCTCGTGAGATGCAGGAAGCTTTAGACATGACTCAGGAGGAGATGGATCGGGCAGCACATCGGCTCTTATTGCAAGAACGTCAAGGAAGGCCACTGTCCTTCCAGATGGCAGGAGTGAGTTCAGGGGTGGGGACCGGGACAGGGGTCGAACCTGGATCAGGTGACGCTGATCCTCACTTATAGCAGCGCGCCCCGCACGGAAGCGGGTATCTCCCGCCATGTTCCGCAATCTCGGTTTCAGTTTGCATTACCAAGTGCCTCATCTGCTTCTCCTACTCCAGAGAAGACTATGCCAAACAAAATACCACCAGTTTCTCAAACTTGCCCCATGTTTATGTTTTGTGGATTGTTTTGCTGGGTGAATGGAAGTCCAATGGATATCAAAAGAATTGTTTAATGAAAAGGTGGGAAGAGATGTTTTTCTGCTAAGTGTAATTTTGTGTTAAAGTGTTAAAGGACTACAAGCTATGGGAAAAAGCAGTATGGTACTGCGATACATATCGTACATGAGAACGACTGTGGGAGTTCTAACTAATCTGAAAGCTGAAAGATAATTTGTTTATTAATATGGATTGTTTAGCTAATATGAAATTGGAATTCATTATTCATTTTAGTGACTGTTCTATTCATTTGAAAATACAGCTATCTGCTGGCACATTTTTTATCACTGAAATTTTAATGCATGTTTTCAAATGTTTAAAACAAATTCATCTCATGAAATTATGTTCTTGTGTACTTTCTTTTAAGGAGCTAAAGCTACTCAACCATGAATGTCAAAATATAATAATTTAGAAGTCTGCATTATAGAAATGTGACAGTGGAGCATCCATGATACTAGTTTAATGTACAGGTACAATGAAGTGGTAATTTTCCATAATGAAAGTGAAGAATGTAAAATGAAGCTTTCCAAAGTGATACGTAAGAAGAAAGAAGAGATAAGGTGATTGCTATCTAAAAACAAAATCACTGACGTCCTTTTGTGATTAGCAAATGACAGGTCTCCTGGTATTGTTAAATACTACAAACTTAATGCCAATTGACTTACCAAATGTGCAACATATTGCATGAGAAAGTGATTGTTTATTTTCAGAGGTATTTGGAATCCTATTGAAGCTAGTTTTGCTATGCTGTGTTATGTACCTGTTGGAACTAGAATGAGCATTACTGTACATGCCTGTGTGCATGTGCATGTGTGGCAGCTGCCTGCACAACCTCCAGGCTGGATGTCAGCTGGCTGATGGACAGTCAAGTAAGTTGCCTGCAAGGTGAGATTCTGATTGTGGTCTCCATCCATGGCCAACCATCAACCTTAATATTGAAAGAAATAATCCCTGGTGATAAATGGATATTTCTTCTACTGTATTATTGATTTGTATAAAACTGTATAGAAATGTTTTTACAAACGTTTTTTGTCATGGAATTTGTACAGGAGTGTAAAAACGATTGTTCCCAATAAATTTTGAGCTGAGTGAAAAGAAACCTTATGTAAGAATTTACAAGCACTGAAGTGTAATATGAAGTAGTGTAAATGTGAAAGGTAAATCTGACCCTATGCTTAATTAATCAAGATACCATCAAGGTGTATGGGAGTGTGGTCGTATAGCTTCACGCATTCTTAAACGTGGTGCTATGTGGAGGTGAGCAATCATCTTCATGCATTAACCATCTTATCCCAAGGAAAAAGTTCCCGACTGATACCTACTGGAGAGGAAGCTGTGTTGGCTCCAACACCAGTCTGGACTCTTTGGAGATGACAGAAATCTGTTAGCAATCATTCATTGGTTATCCAGCCTACAGCTTAATCACTATACTGCCTGAGCTAACCCTGGTAATACATATTGTTATGGTTCTGTGTGTAAGACAACCCACTGTAATTAATTATTCTCAGTCGCACTGGTATTCTAATCACACTATCACAAACTTGGGGAATCACTTGCAGCGCTTGTAGAGCACTACTGCACTGTATGGCAGTTAAACTTGGACTGGCTTTGTCTCTAGCGCATCCTATGCCACACGCACACGGGAAAAGTTAGCTTCCTGGTGACGTGTCCCGAACATAACCGAACATGGCCGAAATACATTCCAGGGCCGCGAAGGCGTTAAACAGGGGTCCCAACACATATTAACATTATGTCCTTCCACTAACAAATCAGAAATTGGAAACTATTTTGAACACAGACTCAAATTCGTTGTACGCTTATAAACAGTGTTCACAGTTTCAAAAAAGAAAACTGTAACGTGTTGAATACCTCAAACATATTTTAAAACTTCATATTTTGGTAATAAATAATTAAAATGAGGAACAACAATTGTATGTATGTATTGTAAAGATTACATGTTTGAAGTTTTAAAGCAAAGGATTTAAAATTGGAAAGCTCAGTAGTGGGAAAAAAATGTAACTGATTTAAAATTTATTGTTCAGCTCTCACCAAATGGCAGAACTAAGAGACTCTTTATTTTCTTTCAAAAATCACTGCTGCCACACTTCTGTTTTGATCATGTCAATGTACAAGGCTGCTGACAATGCAACCAACAAAGTACACAATTTGTGGATCACAGATACATTTATTGTTTAATCAAAACATGTTTTGACCTCGCTGACCATCTTCAGGTAAACCACTTCAAATACCGCACTAGTACTAACAAATAAAAGTTGACAAGCGTCTCTCCATTTCTTCATCCATTTGTTCTCAACTTATTTTTGTATGGCATTTCTGGATGACATCTGAAAATCCATAATATACAAAGAACTGTGGCTCAGTCCACAGAAAAATAAAATCTAGCAGTCTGTAAAGTTTTCTAGGTGCTGGCCTGTGCCTTAAAAAAGTTGGAGAGCAAGGTGTTTCATAAGCAGAATTTAAAAATAAAAACTACAGATAATTTCAGTTTTGTATATTAGTCACAGAGTATGCAAAAATATGTGAAATGAGGTTAATGTCCTGAACCAGTAGGTACAAAGAGAAACACAATAACAGAGGTCATTTGTTTATCCTCATATATTAAAAGAAACTTTAAAAGATTTTATATTCTTATTATATATTCTATAGTCTCAAGTACCATTTAATTTGTGTGTGAAAAAAAGAAAATATATGAAAGATAAGACAGATATAGAGTTGATAGTGCTTTCATTTCCAAGTTTTTTTTTTTTATTTGAGAAAGGGTTTGGGGTTGTGAAATTTTCCAAAAGGATAGTAACAAAAACAGAAATGTGATT